>Ga0307515_10000849_pt1 | contig 70291 bp, 54 predicted proteins | sample 17_EM_MG_FD_194513 | JGI IMG/M metagenome (GOLD analysis project Ga0307515, IMG submission 194513) | Populus trichocarpa ectomycorrhiza microbial communities from riparian zone in the Pacific Northwest, United States - 17_EM | ecosystem: Host-associated > Plants > Roots > Unclassified | place... | reverse complement strand
CTGGAGGTGGTCGATCTGGAGGTGGTCGATCTGGAGGTGGTCGATCTGGAGGTGGTCGATCTGGAGGTGGTCGATCTGGAGGTGGTCGATCTGGAGGTGGTCCATCTGGAGGTGGTCGATCTGGAGGTGGTCGATCTGGAGGTGGTCGATCTGGAGGTGGTCGATTGGAGGCGTGCCGGGTGCTGAGACTTCATTCATCGGCTAGTTAACTCAAATCTGTGGGAATGTGACGAGGTGACTTTACCTTTGGAGCTCTGATAGAGAATGGGCTGGTGGTTGTCGATCTGTGTAGGGAGGCATGCTGGAAGAGGAAGCTGCATTCAGGGGTCCACTCGTAATCGTGGGAACGAATGGACGACAGATAATCATAGGAGTATACTAGCCACGGTGTATGTTGCACTCTGTGTATACTGCACTCTGTGTTCACTGCACTCTGTGTATACTTCACTCGGTGTATGATTCACTCGGTGTATGATGCACTTGGTGTATGCTGCACTTGGTGTATGCTGCACTTGGTGTATGCTGCACTTAGTGTATGCTACAACTCGGTGTAAACTCATGATCATGGCATGGAGATATTCAGAGGGATGACTTAAGTTTGTGTTCTGCATTGACGGTAGAGTTATGGATTGGAAAGAGGGAGATGTTGGAAAAAGACGAGCACGATATGGATACGAGTGGATATGAGTAATCAGGAGTACAACTTGCCCGATTGGTGTTACAAGACCTCGTTTCAGCGTTAATACCTGCCGGATTGCGACTCGTACCTGCTGAATCGGGCTTGGTATGTTGACTCACACACGAAATTCTCTTAAGTCCCAGTTCCTCATGATGATTTCCCCCATCTCCTCTCATTTCTCTCTTTCTTGTCCTCAACTCTACGATCACCTAAGAACACCAAGTTAAGTCATCCCTCGCTATCTCTCCATGCCATGATCATGAGTTGATACCGAGTACAGTATACACCAAGTACTGCATCATTCCATGATCAACTGTCTCCTGCTCCCAGCCAATTTCACATCTCTCGGCGGATGTGCTCGACTCTCCACATTCTCACAATTACGAATTAACCAATGAATAGAGTCTCAGCCTCCGTCGCGCCTCCCTCCAGATCTACTACCTCCAAGTACTTCTCCAATCTTGATCGATCATGGCCTCCAAGTGTACCTGCCAACCTGCTCACCTACGGCTTCCAAGTGCATCTCTGAGTTCACTCGCTGTCGGCCTCCAAGTGTATCTCCAAACACACTTGATCACGGTCTCCGAGTGAATCTCTCACTTCACTCGATCGCGGTTTTGAAATGCATCTCCACACTTGCTTGATCCCGACCTCCATGTTCATCACTGAGTTCACTCCATCACCATAATCTATTTTAGCCTCTGGAAGCCTCCTGGAGTGTCTGAGAGAATGTGGAGTGTAAACTTAGGAGTGTCGATTTTAGGAGAGTATCAGACCCTAGGAGGGCATTCTGGCCGGCTTTCGGAGTAACTGGGATATCTGATCACTGGTACATGAGTACCATGGGAGTAATTGTGATAAGTTTGGAAGCATGTCCAAGAGCCGGAGAGACCTTTGGGTGCAGCAGGGAGTGTCGCCGAACCAACACAGGAATCACAAACAAACTCTGAGAGATCCTTGGGATCTTATGGATAATCATTTGGAGGACTGCAAGTGTTATCCGAGACTCTCAGGATGTACATGAGCAATCAATTTCTCTCAACGGCCAATCTGATGCATGGATTACTGTTCATTATCACTTCTGAATCATACTAGCTGTCATCTTCTTGAACATTGTATTTGTTGCCTCACTACATTAAGAAAATCAAAGAAAAAGGCGAGTGATTCAAATACGAATGCAGGTACACCAACACAATAACCCGATCAAGCAATCGAATGATATCAATCAAACATCATGTCGCTGTCATCCACTCTTTCTCCGTTCACATCAGGGCCAACGAAAGCAGGAACACTTAATTCATCAACAGTGCAAAGAAGTTGGAGGCGCTCCTTGTATCTGCTGATTATTTGTTCCTGGGGAGGTGATGAAATGGAATTCCAATGTCATTTGGCTCGATTTGTGATATTCAACAAAGGTGTCATTAGATGATAGCCAGCTGCGAATCTCAATGTGGGTATGAAAGGCAATATGATACATTCTGACAAAAAATGGGAACAACTACCAGGAATAGAGGAGCACCAGATGGGGAGCGCTGTGTACAAAGAAGGTGTTGGAGATGCGCAGAATGAAAAAGAAGAGGGTCAAATCCAAGCTGAGGAGGGTCAAAAGGGGGGGTAAGGAATGTGGAATGAAATAGAGGAGCGCCAATCTAGGCAGAGGTGCACCGATTGGGATTGAGGAGTGCTATCCCACCAGAGGAGCACTGGAAAGGGGTTGGTAAGGAGTGCAGATTGCATTATAGGAGCACAGGTGGGAATTTAGGAGCTCCCATCTGAGGCTAAGAAGCACGGAAAGGGGGGGATAGAGTGCGAAATAGGATAGAGAAGCGCTAATCCAGATATAGAGGATTAAGGAGCGCCGAAAGAGCAGGAATTGACTGTGGAATGAAATAGACGAGATTCAATCTAGGCTGGGCAGCGCCAATGAGGATGGAGGAGCACTGCCGAGGATCGAGAAGCACCGCATGGGGGTGTATGAAGTGGCCCTCTGATGTGTGATTGATATTGCATTGGCTTCCAGAGTAAAATTTATCATAGGGGATGGGCCAAATGTACCTCCATATTCATCTTGAGAAAACATAACTGTGGCCTTCTTTCCACTGGCATAGTCAGACAGCACACAATGAATAGGTGCGGCTGCCAGCGCTAAAGTCTCCAGAGCAAGAGGTTGGAATTACTGGGATGTTGTAGGCTGGCACCCAAAGCTATTGGCGGTGAAGAAGACTTGATGGTATATTAGATCAAGCACTTCTACTTGGGTGAACCATGATTTCTTATCATCGACAACCTTTGAGAGGTAAGCATCGTCAAACAGGAGGTCTTTAACCTTGATCTGAAGCTCATTCTCAGAACCCAATTCCAACCAGGAACTACCGACCACAGTTTGACATGCCCCATCTGCCAACCAGCCTCGAATGGTACTATAGTTCAGTTTGAACTATGAATATTGTTGGGGATAGTCAATATCCATAAGTCTGATAGAGGAGCATTAAACAGAATTCGGGACTTACAGCTTCTCATGTTTGCGGATCTATTGTGACAGATGGACCACACGGCAACTGACAAACAGCTGGTGTACCAACAGGAGAACCTGCTAATGCCCGCTGACAATTCTGGGCTTCAATGGCTAGTCTCCAAGCTTCTTCAACCATCCAGTACTTGTCATCGGAAAATATTGGCCAACGATTCTTTGTGGATACGATTGCCTCCATCAGCCTTTTCGCTATCTCTAAAGTAGCCTTTTGGTGTTTCGGAACTTTCTGATCACTACTGGGCTTGGGTTGTGGAGCATACTAGTCCCCACTATACTTGTTGGGTAGTACCAGTGCCTGGGCGGATGGCGCACGGTCAGACTCCTATAATTTGTTGAAGAAGGTTGACTTTCGGTGTTTGAGCAGTGGTGGCGCCATTGCCGCAGGTGGATTTCGGGAATTTGGAAGCAGAGGGTGTGCAATGACAATATCGGCACAGCTCTGTTTCTTTGGCAGTGGAACGATTGTAGTTTGTCACGACTTGCCCTGGGATGCCTGGCCTCGACGAAGGACCGCCTGTAGATGATCTAAATTGTCCTCTTCGATGTTAGATGATAGGGTGGACTATCTGGTGTCCTCAGTTTCGTGGTAGCTGATCTTCTGATCTTTATCTTCATCCCAATTCATTAATGAAATTGGGGATATTCGTCATCCTTGATATGATGCACAAAGGTAGATAATTGGAAGGTAAACGTTTGATGGACAATGAAGATTGGTTGCTTTCTTGAATGCGAGTGCTCTCTCTAGGTGTGCTTCTTCATTCTTCCATGAATAGTGATTCCTTACCTGGCTGGGGGTAGGTTCCATTTGCTGTAATGAAGATAGAAAGTTGGGGAATGTAGGAGAGAGTGTATAACAAGTAAATATAAGAATAAGTGCAATAGAGTAATGGGAAAAATGGAGCAAGAATTTGCACAGAGCCGAGGTGGATGCAATTTGTGGTGCGCCTTGAATGGGTTCTGGAGAGATGACTTCAATCATGCATATTTTTATTGAGGATGGCAGTCCGGGGTTGCGATTTTGGATGTTGTCAAGTGCGCCAGAATAGATGGATTCCTTCTGCCGAATGTTAGCAACTCCTATCAACAACGCTCTGTAAGGATGCAACAATTGGAGGTTGGCTGAAGCCAATGTGCATAGACATTAAAACTTGCGACATTAACTAGCCCTTGGTGCTGGCCACAAATTGAGCACTGACATCCTGAATAAAGACATGAGCCCCTGCATATGACTCCTCTAAACGTAGTCATAATGTGTGAATGTTCGAGCATTTTAGGTGACCACGTGGCATAGATATGGTGCAGCATTGGGAATCTGCAGAACTCGATAGATTTGCAACGTTCTGAGTGACGGCTGAGTTGGATGGGTTCATTCTTGTGTGTGGTATCATTCGAGGAGAAATATGAATCTCTGTATTTGGTATCTCCGTATGTGGTATATTTGCTGGAAGGACACACGTATTGTCACAATATCCTGTTATATTAGGATGCTGCAACTATGTTAGCAGTCAATGAGGCAATATCGTTAGCATAACTTCCCTTTCATGCATTCATCTGGGCTGTGCCTGCAGAATAACCTTCACAACATGTTGCAGTTAATGGAGGAGTGAGAGAATTTCGTACACAAAGGAGAGTTACAGACGTCAAGAAAGAATGGTAATGTACGATGGATGATTCAGGGGTAATCTTATTGATTCAAGCACTCGTCAATGCCAAGACTGCTAACAAATTGGTTATAAATACTCACTTACATTCTGATTTTGCATCTAAATATCTATACTACAATGGGATGAGTGTGTAGTGAGACATCAATCTCATGGCAGGCAGAGGAATAATGATTGCATGCATGCAGTTCCGGGGAATTGAGGTGCACCGAAGTTTAAATGGTTATGCCTGGATTCAATGGCTGAGGATTGCAGGCTCACCTTACTCTGACAGTTAATTCCACACTTTGTAGCAGTCTTTTCATAACTTGAGTTTTGGAGATTTTCTCTCTTCGAACTTTTCTCGAAGGAATTCTGTTCATATAAACCATCTTCAGATACCACTTTTGGCAGCGCAAACATATCTTCAGTCAGAATACAGTCAAGTCTTGATTCTAGGCATTGAGAACTTGGTCCTCTTTGAGAAAGTGAGGTACATGGGTGAGCGGGGAAGTTGCCGGCTATCCTGCAGAGTCCCCTGAGCAGAATCAGTCTTTGGAGTTTCTCGCTCTTGAGCTGCAGCTCTTTTGACAGAGACCGAACTTGCAGAAACTATTATAGGATTTGGAGGCATTGGGCCAAACATACTACTTAGTCAATATTGAGTTGAGTGGGGTTACCAATTGGCCAGGTCGGTGCATTTATGGTTTAGTTGTGCAGAGACATCCTTCCTCCAATGGACAGTTGACACGGAGCTGACAGTTCACGGCATTTCACTGGCGGCCTTCACATACCAATGAAGCATAGATTCAAATATTAGCTGATGCGAAGTGGGATGAGCTGCCTGCATCTAATGGTGAAGTGTCTTGATACATCTGTGTGCACTGAGTCCACTGATTCAAAGTCGAACAAAACATGATGATAATGAAGCAATCTAAAATATAAAGTGCACTATGAACTGGGGTACATGTGCATCGGTGACTTATTTGTCGCCCTTGTGGCGTGCCTGGGCCTGAATGAGACACCCAGAATGAGTCGTAGCTTGCCAACGTTGTGTTTATAAATATCCATGAAGCTCATTCTGGACTGGATTGGCAGATCTCAGTTGTGCCTGAACTTCAATCATAGGCCAGGACATACCCAGCAGCAAAAGCTGCAGCATACCCAAGAATACCCAAGCCATGCCTCAGCATCCGACTCTCTGGGATGTTGTTGAGAAGTGTGCCCGAACTTCAATGAAATGCCAGCAATAGCTACAGCTTTGCCACAAATACGTGAGCCAGTGTCTCATATTCTGACACAAGTACTCAATATCACCTAGTCTGTTTGAATTGCCAAACGGGATTGGCGAATATGCTGTGATAGATCTGTCACAATGATATGCCCAGGATTCGCCGGTGCACCAGAACATCGACCATAGGCCAGCAACTGCTGCGGCATTGCAACGAATATCCTGACAACGGACTCAATATCGCCTGCACTGTCGTGATGCCAAATGTGATAGGCAAATATGCAGGGATCGATCAGTCATCACGAGATGTGTCCAAGACCATGCGGTGCACCTGAATTTCGATCATATGCTAGCAAAGGCTCTGGCTTAGCCACAAATAAGCGAGCCGTGTCTCATACTCTGACAGGAGTACCGAATATAGCCTAGACTCTCTTATTGCCAAATGCGATTGGCAGATATGTAATATGCCGAAGAGACTCGGTGCACCTGAAAGTGGTTGAACTACGCATTGTCATGCTTTTTCATTCGAAATGCGTATGTAACTCCAGGCTTCCAGTGAACCTCAAAGTCGCAACAGAGGAATTATTTGAAGACCTTTGCTGCATCATTCGCGAAATTCAACTCATACAATTTATCATGGGATAGGTTAGCCGCAGGAACTTGTAATGTAGCATATCAATTGACTTCATCTCATATTGCTCATTAATAATAATCAAGAATGCCAATGAAATCCCACTCCAGCCATATCTGATTCAAGACACAACAATTCTAACATCAGAACTTTTATTCTCTTCAAAATTGCAGAGAGAAAGATTAATTTATGCAGTATAGTGTGCCTTACAAATGACATTTTTGACTATTTGTATCAGTTAAGAAGATTATGTTGCTTGAATGTCTAAAGAGGCATACCTTGATGAAAGTGTCCTAACACTCTAAGATGGATGGTTCATCAGACTCCAATGTGTCTCCATTCTCTGTCAGCTGCTTGGTGTGGTTCTCACGAGACTCCAGATTCAGGTGAATCCTCGATGTCCCGATCTTCAGTCGACTCATCAATCCATGTAGAACTCCTCTCATTCGGGCCACACCAGAGAGTTGGTGGAGATCACTCATGCAGTTATCGTAGCCACCAGTACCTGTGTTCAGAAACCATAGGTGTGGAACTCTGTCTTGCCCCAGCCGGACAACTTGTGCAAATGCCTGCCGCTGCTCATTCAATACCCAGGACTTCTGAGTTATTACTGCACGGTTTGCTGTTGTAAGATTTAGGACTGTGCAGTCCCACTTTGGGTGTTGTTATGAATACAGAGGGATTTCCTGAATCCTGGAATTTCAGCTGCATTTCTGTGCGTTCATCATTGCCCATTTCTGCAAACATGTGGAATATATCCACATGATCCGCAAAATACTTGATTAGCCACCACTTCAAATGACGAAATTGGCCAGGAACAGGACAAAATAGCACCACCATTGGTGGGCGGGGTGCGCTGGGGAGTGCATTTTCATTCCTCTCTTTGGGTAGGAGCGTTTCTCTTGATGCGTCGTCTTCCTCAGGTTTGGGATGCTCCGCAGGTTCGTTGACAAGCATTGGAAGAAATGTCTCTCTCAGCCGTGGGAAAATCGCAGAATTGACCCAAGTATGGAGTGGCCATTCATTGTACCATCGTCCACACAAGTCGCTGCAATCCTCTGTGTGTCCCAACATTCACGCAAAACATGCTAGCGGCCATCCATGAACCCTCCTTGCTCTCGAAGCACCCCGTGAAGTGTACCTCTCCACCGGGGTCTTCAGATCGGCTTGCTCTTCTTCAGTCCACTTGAGATCAATGAGGTGTGCATTCTCCTTTGGCATCCGGACAAGTGAGTTTCCATTGGCAAGTTTCGATTCCAACCACTGCTCCATCGTCAAAGGCTTTGCAATCTGTTTCATCCAGCACATCGCATCTGGTTGAGCTTCTTCGTCTTCAGTCCGGATAGCATTCATCAATCTCTTCACTGTGGAATACAATGCCTCTGCACCATGCTTCTCCATCACAGTATCATCCTCTGGATCTTCTGGCGCACCTGAAAATGGCCACATCCTTTGATAACAGCAGTCATAGAGTGAATGGAATCCCGGCGTTGCAGTGACTTGAAGTTTGAATACAATTCCTGCATTCATCGCAAGTTGCCAGCCCATACTGTTTTCAGTCTTGTACCAATGGGACCCATCAAATATCCCAAAACTCCATGAACAGTATGAGAGTTGGCAGTGACTTGATGGTTTCGCTCTGGATATTAAGCTATTGTATGAAACAAGGTGGATATTCCATCGGTTTTCTGGCTCGTCAATACTGGTGTTCAGATCCTCGTAGGTGAGATTCAGATTCCCTGCATGCAACAAGTGTACAAGTTTCAATTGCGTTTCATATGTCATCTCGTTGTGGACAATCTTGAACGTCTGTGCCACTCTGGGCTTGTGACCACCAAGATTGGTTCGAGGGCTGATGTAAGCGCTGGATGCCCCTGCGGTGGAGTTGTCTGTATCTCTGAAAGGCGGCGGGGCACTGAATTCTGTCTGCACAATGGATACCACTCCCGTTCTTCACCGATTATGCTGGGAAAGTCGTTCTGAGCCATATTCACACACTCGTCAAGGGTATTCCCCCACAAAATCGACAGCTGTACCCCCATTACAACATTCCCAGTCAGCAGTATACATATCATTGCTGCTGCCACCGAGGTGAAAGTCTTGCCAAGACCCATTTCATCCGCCAGCATTGCTCCTGGCATATTAGAATCCCAAACCCACCTCCTCACAATGAACCATATGGCCAAAACCTGGTGCACCAGAAACCTTGTTCTGGGCGGGCCTGGCACACGGTCATCTGTTGATTGGTGAATCTGATCGGTGTCCAGCAGCCTGACTGCCTCATCAAAACCCACGCATTCAAATTTCGTTGTAGGTTGTAATGAGAACAGTATTCAATACTGAACTTGTAAATTCTGAATTGAGGACCTCTAAACTATTACTTTTAGCAACCGTTCCAGACTGTCACTTCGGGTGCGGGTCAGGGTCGAAACCGAACCATTGCCAAATTGTCAATACAGGTTATGAATAAACTCGAAAGGTCAACTTGGGTCCGGTTCGATGGTAAACTCCCAACCCGTCCGAATTGAGTGGCTTGTCAGCGGGTTGCCCAGTGGGTCCATCTATAGATTCATTCAAGGCTCTTGTTTTTGCCTTTTTTTAATAGTCTCACGTCAAAATCGCGTTTTCAACAACCAATAATACTTTTCTGGATGTTTTGCAGTTTGACATATCTATCAAGTTGGAATCTGGGTTGTACAATTGATATAATGAATTTTCGCCTATCAGGGCGGTCAATGATTAGGTTATGTGCGCGAAGATCCGCGCGATGCCATCATTACGACAGATGCAGAACTGAAACTGTTGACGCTCTGTTGACGCTCATTTTCAGGATGCGGCAGGGAGCATGTCATTGTTGTTTTTCGGGTCAAAGGCTGCCAATATCTCATAAATGGATGTCTGCAACCAATTGGAACATAAAGTACCCAAGATGCGAAGCTAAAAATCATTGAAGCTCCGTTGACGCTAATTCTCAGAATGGGGCGGTGACCTTGTTGCTGCCTCTTTCGCCCACAAAAGCAACCAATACATCGGTTATGCATAACAGCAACCAGATCACTGTCCAGTGACCGTACTTCCATGACCACAAATAGTTGACGTTCCGTTGATGCTCATTCTCAACATGGGGTGCTTGCCGCGTTGCTGGCTCTTTTGCCTATAAAAGCTGCAAATAAGTCGGTTATGCATAACAGCAACCAGATCACTGTTCAATTCCCGTACTTTCAAGACCACAAATTGTTGACGCTCCGTTGATGCTCATTTCAATGTATTTTCCATTCAACATCTGCTGCCATTGATAATGGTTTTCATCATAATGTCAACTTGTTGATTGTCTTTCTGTCAGATTGAGACTCTGCCCTTTGGCAATGCCAAGCGCAGTGACTTTCTTGCACTGTTTGCTCTCACATGACGAAGATTTATATATCATGCCAAAAGATTCATTCCGCCTGCTATACATCTAAATATAAAGCTATTTACATGCTACTGCTCACCATTCGCCCATAATATATCTCTAACTGAAACTCTCACTCAAGCTACATAAAGAAGCTGGTGAAACATTGACTTATTCTGTCCTGCTTTTTCTTCACTCCCTTATTCCTTGACGTTTCTATTGAATTGTCCGTCAGGAACACATTTTTGGCCTGTATCCTAGAGTTCCGTGTTGGCAGAATTAATCTGCGAACATTAGGCGCGGAGCTCACATCCCGATGCCCTGGGCAATCCAGATCCTCTTAATCATTGCCTTGCTCTATGTCAGATTCCACGTCTGTCGCGCAATCATCTTCGGTGTCATTTGGACTATCCAAGTTACCATTCAAGTCTAGCCAATCTTCCATGTCCGAAAGGCTTTCAGGTGCACTATCCTCATCACATTCCACTGGATGACGGTTGATTGTTTGGATTCGGTGGACATTTAATCTTCGAGTTCGATCTCCTGGGAGGTCTTTAGCAGACAAAGCTGGTGGCCATGATGCTCTTTCTGATAGTTTAAATGCAGCCCCACCATCATGTTGAAAGAGTGTCCAGGATGCTTTGACGATCTGTTCCGTGTCCGAAATGTATCGTACGGCTGTCTTTTGCCTGTTTCGTCCGTGAGATTCCTTCTGTGTAGCAGGTGGGTCTTGGCTGCCCTGCCACATCTCCAAAAAGTTGTGGACCTTGGCCATTCTGGGAAATGTCCTTTCCTCTACCTGTTTTTTGATTTCCGAGTTGCTTTCTGTGTTTGTCGTATCCAATGCTGGGTCATCGCCTGCCAAAATTCCATTATTGGCCCAAGTGAATAGCCATACAATGACTTTTTTGCGAAGGGTCTCGCCAGTGGTTTTAGACTGCCTCCAGCCAATAACATCTTGCCAAAGGGAAAAACTTGACTCCACTCCGACACCAGGTGGTATGATAGACAATGTGTTGCGCGCCACATTGGAGAGATCAGCATACAGTGAGTGCGTTTCCTCTTGCTGGCACCACCAGTCGGTTATGTCCGGTATCGAAAAGGTGCTGCTGATCTCCATTGGGTTGGAGTGGTACTTTTTAAGATTTGAATCAATTTGCCCGCAGTTCTTAGGCGCTTCAGGCGGTGAATTCAGATGAAGCTTGGCGGCAATCACTGAGCGTGCTGCGCAATCGCTTCGTCCAGGTGTTGTTTCAGCCACACCGTCAGGTGATAAGAATTCTTCATCATCACTGGACAAATCATATGGATCAAAGCATGATTGACCGAATCATGAAGCCATTCTGGAGGAGACGAGGTTGCTGCTCGGTCCGTTCTTGGGTATATCGACCGGCACACATCGATGTTTGGCACAATGTTCATTTTCTACATACTTCTATAACGCGATCCATATGATCAAACATGCCATTGTAGACTCTGATAGCATGATGCAATGTGACTGTATGCCTCTTCGACATCCACAGGGTCCACTATCTGAATCTCCTGAAAACTTCCATGACGTACTTAACAATGGTCCATTGATCCTGTGATGTGAAGAGTGCCCAGTAATCAGTGTATGTTGGATTTCGAAGCCACTTGCAGGTGAATTCTGGTAATCGGTAGCCTTGCTCAAGCCACTCCAGCGTCATGTTCCAACATGTCTTCACAACCATAATAGGCAGTGCTATGATGCGGGCTGTGGCTTTTTTACAGTCCCTGAACTTGTTTTGTTGACCAGGTTTCAGCATAATCAATACAGCATGCATTCTTTGCTATATGAAGGTCAGTTTCAGGTCTTTCAAAATATTTTGAAATACGTACTTTCTCAATTATCTTTGCCAAACCTGGTCTCATGGCTGACACCGGATTGATTCTAGCATTGCCCTCTTTTGGAAGTCTTTGACTCTTTCGAAAGTCTATGCTTTCATTCTCTCCACATTGCTGATCGTGCCCATCGGCTTCCCAAGACTTGGTGCGGTCTTTTACACCCAGACTGCTCATGACTGCACCGAAAGCCAGCTGTATGACGTGCGCCCTGCATGGTATGTGGTTCCCCAATGCAGGCCACTCGATTCCGGAGGCCTCAAGGGTTGAATGCAGTTCATGTGTCATCGAGTAATCTGAGGAATCATAATCTGTTGTAATTCCAAACAAGTGGCTGTCAGTAAGTTCAAAATGATCCAACACGCCCATCAAATGTACGGCTAGCCTTGCTCCAGTGTGTTGGCCCGGGACCAATCATCCGTAATTAGCTTTCGAAGGCGGAAAAACATAGGCGATCAACCCCATCGATAGGGAGTTGTACTTCACACAGTGACTGACGTTAGGGCGAGTTTGATTGTGGATGTCGATCTGTCTAAAGCTGAACTATCATTATTTCGTGATGGCAAATTGCTTTTTAATTGCATCCACAGTCAGTGCATATTCCCTTCGGCACATGGTCTTAAGGGTGGTGGCGGAAGGCAGCACCAGTTCTCCTCGTAGTGCTTTACATGACCGTGGCAGCTCTTCATTGGATATAGCATTGCTTGGAATATGAGCCGAAACAAATCCCAACATGAGGTAGCGATTCCACATATCTTGGTGACATTTGGAATTACCAATGTCCTCAGCTGCCTGTTTAGAGTGTGTTGTCTGTCAATTCGGTCAATATGCATCAACCTGGATGTCCAATATGAATTTCCTCTGCAATCTTACTTTTGTAATTCCTCGACTTTCTTGCCTCCACAGAATGGCCAAAGCTTTTTCATCGACTGTCAAACTAGTCAATTCAGTAACGTCTGACGCTGTCAATTTGTTGAACCTTACGATGTGAGCTTTTGCCAGCAAGTGTTTCTCCATTGAGCTGGTCCCATGCCCTGATGGATGGCGAAGAACTTGATGACAGATGATACATATGATTCCAGGGCTGCTGGTCGCCTCAATTCCGCATTGCAAACAAAATCACCATGAAGACGCATGTCTAGAATTATTCCAAGCAGCAGGGTGATTTGGGCCTGCATTTATTGAAGCTCACCAAGTGTCGAAGATGATTTGTGAAGGAGGGTTGCTCAAATCACGAATAGAGACATGTTCATTATCGGAAGAGATCATAACTTCCAGCATTGCGGTAGTTAATGATTCTGAATCTGACATGGCGGTAGGAATAAGAAGGCTTGGTAATCCGACTGGAGCGACTGCTGAAAATAACGTTTTAGCACAGCAGAATGTGGGTTCTCAAATATTGACTCTAGAGATACAAACAAAAAATCAGATCTATGAGACATTGCATGCATATTTGTGAAGTTGTATTCAGGGACATAATGACAAGACTGACCGCATGAAACTCAATTTGCGAACAGCGCTATGCACTTCATTGCTGTGTAGCTTACTGAGCCTCCACAGAAATGGTTGACACTCAGTGGGCTCTCAATTGTAGGAGGCGGATGCGATATCGTCACTAGTATTTTTGCCAACACAGGCTGCTGATAAGTTGATTGTGGGTTAGCTGCCTTCCATTGCCCTTACATTATCCAAGATTGAAGATCAAAAATCGTTGATGCTCTGTTGATGCTGCGTTGACGCTCATTTTAGGACATAGTTATGAATTTGTCGCAATCATTTTTGGCTAGAAAGGTATCTGAAAGTTACATTATGGAACAATCTGGTTGCACACCCTGTTGATTTTCGAATATGCAAGGCCTACAATTGCTTACGCTCCATTGACACTCATATTTAGGACATAGCAGCAATGTTTTTGCAACCATTTTTGCCTAGAAAGACATCCAATAGTAGCATTATGGGTTTCTGTTGCTGCACAACCCTTGGATTTTCCAAGATGCAAGGCAAAAAGTAGTTCACGCTCTGTTGATGCTCATTTTCAGGTGATAGTAGCGATGTTGCCGCGACCATGTTGGCCTAGAAAGGGGGCCGATAGTTTGATTATGAGTTATTGTCGCCACTCAGCCCTTTGGATTTTCCAGGATGCAAGGCCAAAAATCATTGACGCTCCATTGACGCTCATTTTTAGGATGGGGCAACGCCCGTGTCGTTCGCCTTTTGTGCTATAATGCAGCACAATAAATAAAGAATGTGACAATGCAGCCCTTTGATTACCGAGTGTGTAGAACTAAAAATCGTTGACGCTCTGTTGACGCTGACATTAATCACATCGAAACAGCCTTTGTACACTCAGTAATTGTATGCAACGAATCGTATTCTCATTATTGTCATCCAATGTTGCGTTTCTGAGTATTATCATCAGTATCCAGGAGCTTTGTTACCTCTCAATTTCTGATCAACCTCTATGCACATTATCTGAGCGAGAAATGACGTCGCCCTATTGCATTCCTGTTCTTTCGGCTAGTAATTTATGGTATGTAGATCATTTCACCAGATTTTGATAAATATAGGTCGACTTCCTCACCATTCCTCATCCAGCTCCTTTCTCTCGATTTCCATGACATACCTAGTGTTAGCAACGGTTCTAACCCACTAGAATGGTTCCGGGTTAGGGTTGGGACCGGAACCGAACCGTTGCAACGGTTGTTACCACACAAAAACCTGGACCGTTGCAATTGGGCCGGTTTCACCACCAACAACCCGGCATTTCAACCTCACAACTTTGGCTCCAATTAAGTATTTGAGCTCTGATCGTATTGTGACATAATCAGTACATAGATTGTGCACTGTCACGAGCTCTTTCACCTCCCGCTTTCAGATATGCGATCCGACCAATATTCGTGGAGTCGTGAACGAAAACCCGTGAATTTCGCTTAGAATTGGCCTTTTTTTCACAACCACTCAACGAATATCAGTCGGATCGCAAATCTGAATGCTGGAGGTGACAGAGCTCATATTTCTGCATGATCTACGTCTCGATCATGTCGCAGTACGATCAGAACTCACTTACCTAATGGGAGTCAAAGCTGTAGGAATGATAAATTTGGAACCGCGGTTCGGTTCCAACCCGGCCAAATACCCACGGTTCTATGTCCAGCACGGGTAACAACACGCCCAGACCAAAGTGGTTCGGGTGTTTGGCCGGTTCTGGAACCAAACCGAACCAAACCGCACATCACAACCCGGACCGCTGGTGGGTTACCCGGACCCATTGCTAACACTAGACATACCATAAGCAGTTTCGATTATCTCAACTGTGAGCACCAGGTCACTGCGGAGAGTTATGCAGTTAGATGCATGAATGAATTCAGCATAACGGTTGTCATTTAGACCGGTTTGTATTGGGCAAGAACCACTACTCCTATGACTGGTATGACATCACTCACTGAAATTTTGTTTGTATATTTCGTCACCAATTTAGCTGTTGCTTTTTCACCTCACACTGACCTGCAAACACAAATCGAACGTTTTGGCCATCTTACAGCCTGATTTATATTGTACAACATTTGGATGGTGTGTTTGACCCCTGCACATGCACAGGCGAATTATCATGTGTCACAATTTGGTCACTGCAATCAAGTAAAAGCTGACAGGTAGCAAAATTGGTACACACATTTCTATTCACCGAGATTTGATGTCAAAAATACCAATTTGCCTCTCTATTCCTCCGCGGACTCAGGACCCGTCACTATGTCTTCGTCCTAATCCGATTTCTATATGGTGATTAGCTGGGGAGGCTATATGCAGGGGTAGAAGCTTGCAAGTTCAACAGGCTACGCATTCTGAATGAGTGATCAATCGGGCTTAGCGGCTGGCGCAAGACCGAATATACTCGTGTTCAACTGTGGCATCCCAGAACCTAGCCTATTATGACCACATCCTGGTCGAGAAGTCCCTCACAGCATTTGCTATATTGTGGGGATAATGTCAAGACACTCCATAAGCTCTCCAATCATTGCCGGTGCTGGTGCGGTCGCATCATCATCCATGTGCAGTTGAATGACTGCCGGAACCTGCAATGCGGATGTGCCATACTTCTTATCTCTTTTACAGAAGTAATCGGCTGGGTCCTCCCAACCTGGTTGTGTCAATTTGTCAAGCTTCATCTGCTTCTGACGTAACCTCTCCATTTGCTGCTGCACCTTTTTGGTGATTGTGTCCATCACCCAGCCGGGTTCGTCATCTTCGCTCAGCTGGCTCTTCTCTGTCTCTTCATCATCATCATCTTCCCCATCCTGCCCATCGTCAGAACTTGCAAGATCACTCAGACTGTCTCTTATAGCAACCATCATCGACTGAAAAGGCTTTTTGGGCTCTCTGTTCGTCAATCCGGCGTTTTCAGCTTTCCTTATATCATCCTGCTCGTGCTGAACCGGTGCCTCTGCGTCCTCAACTAGATATCTTGCCCCAGCGGTCTCTCTCTCAACATAATCCTTGATCCATGATTGTTTCTCTTAATTGCTTAAGAAGTGAGTTTCTAGTCGTTTCTCGGCCGCAAAGTTCTATTTGGATTGCAAGCTGTGCAATGCCCCAAAGGTTTGGACTCTCACTGCTTCCAAGACACTCTTGCCTTCATTCACTTGATGACGTTGTTGGGTGGACCGCTTTGTCGAGTAGCCATATCTACCCCCCAGAAGTGGTGAAAAGTTCTGTTTTGGAGCATTGAACCTTGTAGTTTGCGTTGATTTTGTTGTTGGGAGAGATGTTGGATGTTGCAAGACATGGACAATATGGAGGCAAGCTGCGACGTTTATGTCAAGGTTGGTACATTTAATCCTCTTGAACAAAGTAAAAACTCTCTTTTGACTGTCAATAAAATGGGAATGGTTAGGGCAACCATACTACATGACTTGATTCCTGGCGTCAGTTTAATGTAATATCCCGGGGATTCTATGAGACAAACATCAGCATACGTCCTGTCCCTCGTACAATGTCCTATCAATGACTGACAACCACGCGATTTCGGCTGTCATACACCGCAATCTATCCCTGTTATCAAGCACACGACATCAGACCAACTTATTGCAGATCGCAGGGCTGTCGGAAACTGCTGCAACTTGCAGCCCTTTGCAGCAGCGTTCACCTTGTGTATATGGAACATCTTGGCTGCTACTTATTCCATTCTGACATGAAGCTAACTATCAAGTCCTCAGGACTTCCTACTTCTTTTCGTTATCATCTTCCTCTTCTATTCCAGATCAGCAAATAATGGTGACACAACCACCCCTACCAGAAGAGAGCGGATCGAAATCAAGCCGATTGGCGGGCGCTACATCATATATGTCACCCTAGGCACACAGCAAGAATGCAGACACCAGCTAGTCCACCGCTATGCTGCCAATGCAGCCACCAGAAATCTTACCCAGGACCCACATTCAAAAATCGTTCGTGAAACTGGAAGCAGAAAGAATAACTAGGAGTGTGAGGATGGATAACTGTATATGCATATCGTGCTAAACGGCCGTCGATTAACAGTAGAACGTACAGCGGGTGTAAGTAGAAAGCTACAGAAGCAATTTATTGGTGCCTTTATTCGGAAACCTCCATGGTCGACAAAGGTATTTATCCTCACTGTCTGCGAAATAGAACATCATGATGTTGTCAGCTCTGGGATATTCGCAGATGAATTCCCCGATAAGCATCCCCGTGAGTGGACAAAATAGGCTTAAATCACCTTGAAAAAAGCTACGGAAGCATATATGGTTGATGTAATCCCCTAATCTCATTGTCACAAGCAGCAATGAATTTCTTGTAGGTTTTCAACATGTCTGCTACTATGGCAAGGCAAGGAGGTTGGGTACAGCTTGAACAGTCCGATATGCAGCTGGCCTTGAATTTGGCAAAAATTGCCAATGGAGGGTTGTCGCCCACCACAATGGTGGAAACACAATTCTAAGTTTTGAAATCTCGCGCCAAGGTCCGAGAAGAGAAGAAGCGGGGTGTTGTGTTTTCTGGGCATAAAGAGGTGAAAGCTGCGATAGAAAGACACCAGGCTATGCTTTGTCAAAACCAGACAGCCGGATTCCTTCCTTGCCGAAATGGTACTATAAAGAATCCGCAGACATAATGGAGATGCCAAGGTTCAGGTGCACCTCCACCTGACCAACGCAGACAGCTGAGTCCAGAGCCGACGCCACATCTGCCTGGAATACCACCCACCCAAACAGGTCACAATTCCAGAGCTCAACGTTCCGAAATCGTCAATTTGCTGGCCAGATAAGCGTATTCGCATACATATCCTCCCTGTGCTAAATTTTTCACTCTGGATGCATCTGCCCAGGATAGCCAGCATGATACAGATTTTGATCCAGATATGCTGACTGATGAAGGAACATCCACTGGCTAGTACACTATCTGCTGTGTTGTAATGCAGCTGACATCAATTTTGAAGAGCAGAGCAGCCTATTGCACGAACCTGCAAGTGATGACAAGCATTTATCGAAAGGCACGTGATTTTGGAGATTATTATTATATATTGCGATGTATCATTAATGAACAATATAGTGATCAAGAAGAAAGTAAATGAGAATGCTAGAAAGGCCACCACAACAATGTGAATGATGGACTATATTGAATCAAATGATTGCATAATGTGCATTCACCCGCGGCTAAATAAGTGTCAACGGAGCGTCAACAGTATCAGGCCATGAAAATCTGGTAATTGAATATTGATTTGGTCGTGGTTATACCTATTTCAAGTATTGGCTGCCTTCATTGGCAAAAATCATAGCGACACGCTCCCTACATCATCTTGAAAATCAGAGTCAATGGAGCGTCAATGATTATTGGTCATGCATCCTGGGTATTCACACCGCCGATAGGTTGCAGGCAGTCATAAAGGAATCATTGGCCGCCTTTATAGGCAAAACAGATTGCGATACCCTCCCTGCCCGATCTTCAAAATGAGTTTCAATGGAGTGTCAACGATTCTTGGTCGTTTATATTGGGTAATTTGGGGTGCGACAGGTTGCAAACAGTCAGCAACATATTATCAGCTGTCAGTATAGCCAAACGAGACAGAGAAACACTGCCCGCCCCATGTTGAAAGTATGCGTCAACGGAGCGTCAACGATTGTTGGTCATGTATGTTGGGTAATATGGGGTGCGACAGATTGCAAACAGTCATAATCCAATTATTGGCTGCCTGCATAGGCGAAAGAGAAAGAGAAACACTCCCTGCCCCATCTTAGAAATGTGCATCAACGGAGCATCAACGATTGTTGGTCGTGTATCTTGGGTAATATGGGGTGTGACAGGTTACAAACAGTGATAATCTAATTATTGGCTGCCTTTATAGGCAAAAGAGAAAGAGAAATGCTCCCTGCCCTATCTTGGAAATGTGTGTCAATGGAGCATCAACAATTGTTGGTCATGTATCTTGGGTAATATGGGGTGCAACAGGTTGCAATCAGTCATGAATAAATCATTCACTGCCTTTATAGGCAAAATTAAAAGAGAAACGCTCCCTGCCCCATCTTGAAAATTGGCGTCAATGGAGGGTCAACGATTGTTGGTCGTGTATCTTGGGTAATATGGGGTGCAACAGGTTGCAAATAGTCATAAACGAATTAATGGCTACCTTTATAGGCAAAACAGCAAGTGAAACACTCGGTGCCCAATCTTGAAAATGTGCATCAACGGAGTGTCAAAGATTGTTGGCCTTCCATCATGGTTAATCACAGCGCAATATGGCCGTTATGGTCTATATACATCGTTTTGACTGCGTTTATACCCTAAAAGGCTCAAGAATACTTCGTGGTAGCTCTGTAGATGAAATAAGTTTTTACTGTCCTGGAGGATGTGTCGGGAATATCCCGTACATATCTGCCTATCAAGGCTGCAATCTCCTTGTGTATGCATGCATCAGCAAAATGTATTTTAGTCACTGGAAGCCTCCAGGAGTGTCTGAGAGGATGTGGAGTGCGAACTTATATGCGTCAATTTCAGGAGAGTATCAGACATTAGGAGTGCATTCTTGCCAACCTTCAGACTAACTGGGATCTCTGATGACTAGTACAGAAGTACCATCCGAGTGATTGTGATAGGTTTCGAAACACCTCGGAGTGCCAGAGAGAACTTTGGGTGCACCTGGGAGCACGTGGGAGCGCCAGCAACGTGTCTCGGAGCACAGACGTCAAGCCTGAGAGCACCTGGGAGCGCTGCCGACAAGTCTGGAAGCGCCAACGGCAAGCCAAGGAGCACCTGGGAGCGCGGGTGACAAGTCTGGGAGCACCTCAAATTACAGTAGAGCAGTCTGGGAAAAACATCTTCTTTGGGAATGGTGCAGGTGCACCTGGAAATCATAGCTACTACTTATCGTTGAACGATTATTAAAACTTATGTATTCAGTTTGTATTCTCATTGATGTACCTATATAGCTACCCATCTACACACGGTATATCTGGACTGGCTGCAGGCGGTGCTTGGTTGCAATTCGAGGTGCGCCTGAATATGATGATAGAGTCAACTCAGAGATACACTCTAAGGCCCTGATCGTGATAGTTTGGAAATGCACTTGGAGGCCATGTTCGTGTGAACTTGGAGGTCGTAATCGTGAGAGTTTACAGATAGACATGCAGGGTGTGATCAAGCAAGTTTGCGGATGCGCTTTGGAGGCCGTGATCGTGGGATCTTGCAGGCCGTAATCGAGCGAGTTTGGTGATACCCTCGGAGGCCGTAATCGATCTAGTTTTGAGATGCATTGGGAGGCCGTGACCGAGCGAACTTGCAGGATGTAATCGAGCGAGTTTGGAGATGCACTGGGAGGCTGTAATCATGCGAGTGTAGAGATACAGTTGGAGGCCGTGATCGAGTGAACTTGGAGGCCATAATTGAGGGGGTTTGGAGATGCACTTGGAGGCCGTGATCAGGCAAACTTGCAGGCCATAATCGAGCGAGTTTGGAGATACACTTTGAGGCGGTATTTGGGCGGGTTTGGAGATGCACTGGGAGGCCGTAATCGAGCGAGTCTGGAGACTGATGGAGGCCATGATCGAGCGAGTTTGGTCATGTACTTGGAGGTGGTCGTTTGATGGCGCACCGGGCGCTGAGACTCAATTCCTCAGTGAGTTAACTCGCAACTGTGGGCATGTGACAACGTGACCTTACGTTTCAGCTCTCATGGAGAGCTGCCTGATGGCGGTCGATCATGTAGGGAGGCACGCCAGAAGCTGAAGCTACATTCAGGGGTCAACTAGTAATTTTGAGAATGAAGGCAAGACACACAATCTTGGGTACTCAGTGTATGCTGTACTTGGTGTATGCTGTACTTGGTGTATGCTGTACTTGGTGTCAACTCATGATCATGACATGGAGAGATAGAGAGGGAAAACTTAACTTTGTGTTCTGTAATGATGTTAGAGTTGTGGATGAGAAAGAGAGAGATGGGGGATGAAGATGAGAACGATGTGGAGGATACGAGTCTCACGGCTCGTATTGCGAGTGATCGGTTGAGGGGTTCTAAGGAATAGTATCGGGTGGATGGAAGGATTTAGTGACCAGAGAGATGGAGACGCGGGTGGATGCGGGAACAGCTATGGAATGACAGGAGATGGTGGTGGTACAATTCGTTATGATAAGGAAGTGGTTTGAAGTGTTGTGACGTTGGATGTTATGGCATGGTTGTGTTGATAAGAGTTGTGCTGGTGGTGTGTAAAATCACGGCTGGATATTCGGATGGTACATTGGAGCATGAGGAATGATCCAAGGGTGGCGGACGAAGTGTATATAAAGAGTGGTTGTTTGGTGTTGGAGGAATTCCTTTTCTTCTCTCTTTACTCATTCTCTTGAATAGCAAAGCAAGTACGACTTTGACCAAGCTTGATCTGTTATCTTGTCCCGATTCCCTCGATACAAACTTCGAAGCGTCATGTCCCAATTCTGATATCCGATTACTGTTACCAATAACACTTACATCCGATCCCGCCCGTGACACTAGAACGAGTCCTTTATAACGTACCTGATATTGAATGTACTGTCAATATCGCTTGACCCCTTGTTTTGATCATGCTTGGTATTACTGTGAAGTCACAGACAGCTATGTCTCGATTTGCTACTTGTGTAGCTACGATCGTGCGAACTCGGATGTGCCTGCACCCTTTGAACAGCTGTAAGTACTGCAACAAACCTTGCTCTGTTACCTGCTGGGTATACCTCGGACCGAACCATCGGTGGATTCACGTCCGCGACGTTTGCGTTCATGAGGTTCCATGACTTACCGGATGTGATATCCCCCAATATCCGCACTGATTCCTATAATCGAATGCAAGAGTACAACAGTAATTGTACCTCCCGGACGAACTGGTTCGACCTTGCCAGAACTCATTCATCCCTTTCGGAACCTGAACATTTGAACGCCTTCGAGAGTATGGAAGGATTAACAAATACCGAGGTAGATACCCTCATCTTGCCTGTTTATTGTTGGGAACAATCAGACGTTCCCTCCCCTTGGAATACTTATTGGACAGAAGCCGCCGCATACAGAGGAGGCTTGGAATTGGACGATCCTGTGTTCGGAAGTAATTGGACCAAGTATTTGGGAGCCCACGCTGGGTGTGATTGTGACCCAGAAGTGCCTTGCGAGTGCGAAGGACATACCTGTTTAGGAACGCATTTGACAGAAGGACACGCACCAGCAGCAGCAGCAACAGCAAAGCCTGCGCCGGTGCCTCTAGTTGTTATTGAACCTCCAACTCCGACTCCCACCGACATTGACGCATATAATTGGCACTGGTAGATCTGCTTGACTCGCTGCGACGTCAGTATCAGAACAGCACGATCGGGTGGCTCTGGTGTCCGTGGACAACCAGGCCATCATAGGAGGAATCATACACAGGAACCTGATGGAGGTCAATTTTGCAGAGAGACAGGCCATGCTGGAAGAAGCACAGCAGGTGCTGAGGAGGGTGGCGCAGTATACCAAACCGGTGGCCATGGTCCAGAGGTTGTGCGATCCCCCGGCTCAAATAATCGCATTACAGAAGCAGATTACAGACGCACAGACACAGCAGTTCCTACCGCCAGAGTGCGATCACTCGACGTTTGAACATCAACTGTAGACATTGAGGTAGGAGCTGGAGGAAGCCAGGAGAACCTCAAGGATAGCGGGAACGGACAAAGACCTACGACAGGAGCTGGACGATATGACACGAGACGCCAGACATTCGGGAGAGGAAGTCTGACCTTTGAGGACCCAGTTAGCCAATGCGCTATCAGTAGCGGCCTGAGAAGCCCGGACTCCCCCCCAGCAACCCAAAGATTGACGACAGAAGTTTCCCGACTCCCCAAACCTTTCAGGGTCAGATCAATCTCAGTTGAGAGGCTAGATTGCTCAACTCTGGATGGTCATACGACACAAACCTGCCAGCTTTCCCGACGAGCAGTCGAAGATGCGGTACACCTCCAATAGCCTGAGGGGGGTAGCCTTATGCCAGATTTTGCCACACGTCCGGGAGGACGGGGAGACAGGATTATAAGACCTGTCAGCTTTTATACAACTCCTGGAAGCAGCTTTTGGGGACCCCGACCGAGAAGCCACCACCAAACGGAAAATGCGGGAGATTGAACAAAAGAACCACGAGTTCTCACAGGATTATGCTGAGGTCCAAGTTATTGCTGCGGACCTGGATTGGAATTCTTCAGCTTTGTGGAATGCCCTACGGATGGGGTTGTCCAAGGAAATGAATATCAACTTTATGTAGAATGATATGCCAGAAGAACTTCCGGCGTTTGTGACGGTCTGTCTAAAATGAGATGATCAGATCGGACAATGACGTGCGGAAAATGGGGCACCGAATAAGGGTGGAGGGACAGGTTTTGCCTCTTCCCCCAGACGTCCGGCTTCCCCTAGGGATCCCGCCGGAACCCCCGCTGGAACAGTGGCTAGATATACTGGACCTGCACCTATGGATCTCAGCGCAGGCAGGAGGAGAATTTCCGCGGAAGAGAGGCCAAAGAGGTTCACTGATGGAAGATGTTTATATTGTGGGGGGTTCAACAACAGGGCTGCGGAATGTGCGGCAAGGAAGAAGGCTCAGAGGTTTAAGGCGGCTGGAGCGGAGGTAAAGGACGTAGAAACTGGGACAGGTTCCGAGGAATCGAGAAAAGAGTAGGTCAATTGAAGAAGGATGGCTCTTCAGTTGACAGTAAAAGTTTTGTTCTAAATGCTTTGAAATGTTTTGGAATTTCGCGTCTTTCAGTTAGCGAGATGGAGATATTGGAAGGATCAATGGAAGGGAAACATTTAGTTATAACCTGCACATCAACCGTGAATAGTAAAGAAATACCCACACATGCGTTGATTGATTGTGGAGCTACAGGCATAGCATTTATGGATCAAGATTTTGCTTGCCATCATCAATTACCACTTCAAGAGTTGAAGGAGAAACGACAAGTCGAAGTTTTCGACGGAAGACCTATAGAATCAGGAGATATTACACATGTTTCCAAGGTCGGAATGATGGTTCAAGATCATAAGGAACAGTTACCTATGTTTGTTACAAAGGTGGGACATTATCCGATTGTTTTTGGAATTCCCTGGCTACCATTACATGACGTTGCAATACGATTTGCATCCAATACGGTTACCTTCGGATCACAATACTGCACGACATATTTCCATGATGCACCCCTTACGGTGCAAGGAGTTATGGAGGAACCTCCCGAGCCAGTATATCCTCCCAGAGGGATATTTGAACCACCGATACGCCCTCAAAGACCAATTCGAGGAAATATTGTTATTCTTAAGGGATCTTCATTCTTCCGGACAGTCAAGAAAGGAAAGCTTAAGGTGTTTAAAGCATGTCTTTATGATATTAATAAAGCGATTGAAACGAAGGATTTGAAGGAATGACCGCTGGAGGAAATCATCCCGGTTCAATATCATGAGTTTCTACGTCTGTTCAATTAGGTTTTAGCTGAGCGCCTCCCCCCACATCGACCAGGCATTGATCACGAAATAAGATTAAAAGATGGGGAAACACGAACAGGGGGCCCCCTCCATTCAATGTCTTGGACCGAGTTGGTCGTTCTTGAAGAATGGCTGGAGGAAAATATGTCGAAAGGATTCATTCAGCAGTCATCGTCACCTTTTGCGGCACCTGTTCTCTTCACGAAGAAACCGGACGCAGGGCTCCGATTTTGTATCGATTACCGAGATATCAATAGCAAGACGATAAAGAATCGATATACACTTCCCCTGATTACGGAGACACTGAACCTGTTAGGGGAAGCTCGGATATATACAAAGTTGGATGTACGAGGGGCCCATGATTTACTTCGAGTAAAGGATGGAGATGAACATAAGTTGGCGTTCCGGACAAGATACGGGCTGTTTGAACCAACTGTAATGCAGTTCGGAACAACAAATGCACCAGCGGACTTCCAAGGCTATATTAATGATGGTATTCAAGAAGCATTGGATGAGTTTGCGTCAGCTTATCTGGATGATGTCCTCATATATAGTAACTTGGAGGAGGAACATGAAGGCCACGTTGAATGGATTATGCAACGACTGTGGGACGCAGGAATATATTTGAAGCCGGAGAAGTGCGAGTTCCATAAGGATACAGTGAAATACCTGGGATTGATTATATTAACAGAGGGAATTCCCATGGATGAAGATAAAGTGGAGACCGTATGGAACTTGAGTCGAGAGAAGAAGACTGCAAATGGACGGTTCAATAACCTGTTCAAAGTACAACAGTTTTTGGGGTTCTGTAATTATTATCGACGGTTTATTTCTAAATATGCTGAAAAGGCGCAACTGCTCACACTGCTAACTAAGAAGGATGAACCATTTGTATGGGAAGCAGAACAGCAGTTAGCTTTCGAGACGATGGTAGAGGCTTTCACTGCAGCTCCAGTGTTTCGACATTTTGATTATGATAGCGAGGTAATCATCGAAACCGATGCGTCCGATGATGTATCTCCGGGAGATCTCTCCCAGTATGATGATGGTGCGGTATTACATCCCGTAGCTTATTTTTCGAAGAAACACTCACCCGCAGAATGCAATTATGATATATACAATAAGGAGCTCATGGCAATTATAAAGGCACTTGAGGAATGGAGACCAGAATGTGAAGGGGCTGCGTACCCCCTTGAGTTGATTACTGACCACAAAAATCTCGAGTACTTTATGACAACTAAGCTTTTGAATCGACCACAGGCACGGTGGTCAGAGTTTTTGACTAGGTTTGACTATGAAATAGTCTATAGACCAGGGAAATCGAATGGTAGAGCGGACGCTCTGACAAGGAGGCCAGGAGACCACCCTGAAGGGGGGGATGAATGAATAGAGAATATGGAACAGGTGGTTCTAAAGCCGCAGAATCTACCGATACAATTGCATTTGTTGGCGGACAGCCCGCCCGCCCAGGGCCGTCCCTCTATTTCTGATCTTATGACAAAAGCATATGAGACTGACCCGCTACCAGGGAAGATACTGGAAGCAATTTGGGCGAAGAATGGGTTACAAGAAATAACTATTGCACAGTGCATTGAGGATGAGGGACGGATACGGTATAGAGAGAGTTTATACGTACTGGATTGTGATGAGTTATGCCTACGTATTATACAGGAACATCATGATACGGCATTAGCAGGACATCCAGGACGGGCAATGACATTCGACCTGCTCGAAAGAAGTTATCACTGGAAGGAGATGCGTAACGATGTTGATCGGTACGTTCGAAACTGCCATGATTGCCAACAGTCCCGAAGCTGAAGGCATGCAACCTTCGGAGTCCTTCGACCCTTACCAGTACCAGAGAAACCATGGGAAGACATCCCGATGGATTTTGTGGTAGGGCTACCAGAGTGTGAAGGTTTTGATGCCATATGGGTAGTGGTAGATCGGCTGTCAAAAATGCGACATTTTATCCCTTGCCATACGACGATAGACACTCTGGGGTTCGCAGAGTTGCTTTTACGAGAGGTGGTACGGCTTCATGGATTCCTGTTAACTATTGTTTCGGATCGGGGCCCGCAGTTTGCGTCAACCTTTTGACAACAAATGTGCAGCCAGTAGGGGATTGATTGGAGAATGTGGACAGCCTTTCACCCACAGACAGATGGACAGACGGAACGTATCAATGCTAGCATGGAACAGTATCTGAGAGTGTTTGTAAACCATCAACAGGATGATTGGGTGAAGTGGCTTCCATTGGCTGAGGTTGCTGCGAATAACGGGATTTCCGAGACTACTAGTGTACCCAGATTTTTGCTGTACAAGGAATAGATCCCCGGATATCGTTTTCAGGAGAGCCGACAAGGGATCGAGATCAACGACGGGTTAGTGCTGATCAGGTTCAGGCAACGATGCGGCAGATCCATCAGCACCTCCGAGTGGAAATGAGACAGAGTCAAGCACTGCAGGAAGAAGGAGCAAACCGTGGACAAATTCCTGCTCCGAATATTCAGGAGGGTTCCCAAGTATGGCTCGACGCCCGACATGTACGATCAACGAGGCCTACGCGGATGTTGAACTGGAAGCAGCTGGGTCCTTTTACGGTGGTCCATAGAGTGTCTCCCTATGCATATACACTTGAGTTGCCTGCGTCAATACGAATTCATCCAGTTCAGCCTGTTTCCCTTTTAGATCAGGTAGTGAATGACCCCCTTGACAGACAACAAGTTAAACCTCCACCCCTGGTGGAAATGGATGGCGAGGAAGAGTATCAGGTATTGAGTGTGGAGGATAGTCGGATGTATCGAAGCCAGTTACAGTATCTTATACGGTGGACCGGATATGATTCTTTGACATGGGAACCAGTGAAGTTCGTTGATGGGCTGGAAGCAGTAGGTGAGTTCCATGAACGTTATCCTATGAAGCCAGGGCCATTGGAGAATGTTCTTGGAGGACCTCGAACCACGGAGGGGGATACTGTCACGGCTGATATTGGGTGTGATGGGTTGAGGGGTAGTAAGGAATAGTATCGGGTTTATGGAAGGGTTTAGTGTGCGGAGAGACGGAGACATGGGTGGACGCGGGAACAGTGAAGGAATGACAGGAGATAGTGGCGGTATTGTTTGTTATGATAAGGAAGTGGTTTGAGGTGTTGCGACATCGGATGTTATGGCGTGGTTGTGTTGATAAGAGTTGTGCTGGTGGTGTGTAAGATCACGGCTGGATATTTGGATGGTACATTGGAGCATGAGGAATGATTCGTGGGTGGCGGATGAAGTGTATATAACGAGAGGTTGTTTGGTGTTGGAGGATTTCCTTTTCTTCTCTCTTTACTCGTTCTCTTGTATAGCAAAGCATGTACGATTTTGACCAGGCTTGATCTTTTGTCTTGTCCTGATTCCTTCGATACGAACTTCAAAGCGTCTTGTCCTGATTCCCATATCCCATTACTTTTACCAATATCACCTACGTCCGATCCCGCCTGTTACACAAATACTCATTGATTCTAGTTTTAACTCTCTTCATTTGAATTACAATAATTAATAGTTCATTATACATATTCCGAATATTGCTACGGAGAGTTCCTCAGCATATTGAATTGTATACTCTAAATAATTCTGTATTGCTACCTTCTTCCTGGGTGTTAACAATACTTTCTAACTCTACATCTGTTTTATCTTAATTACATAAGACAGTTCAAAGTTGTTTGGAATTTGGTTATATTGGAATTTGGTTATATTGGAATTTGGTTATGACTAGGTCAGGTGTATATAATCATATCTGCTTTCTATTAATTTCTTCAAACTCTGCAATTCAATTATATTTCCCTGTCAGATGGAATAGTAGCTTACTTCAGCCATCGATTGCTTCCATACAATTAATAGACTTTTTCCTGCCCCTGGAAACTGTATATAGAGCTTGAAGGTATATGCCATAATTTCAATTATGAATATCATTGCTTCTCACTGTACAAAATACATTCAAAAACATTGTGTTTTTAAAATCCGAGAAGATTGTGATTACCTTCTTGCCTCGATACTTTCTTTTATTATTTACTACCTACTGGTTGCCTTCCATTCTCTTCTTTATGACATTCTCTATCTCACTTGAATGTATCTCTAAATTCATCCCTATCCAATATTTCCCTATGAGCTGCATTTGGGATTTGTTTGCCAATGCCGGCCAGAGTATATCAGTCTCCAAATATCCTGTTACTGTCATCACTTAATGCAAAGGTTTATTTATCTCTTCACACATTTTGACAGTTTTGTCTGCAGATATCACTACAATCATGATGTTCTCCATAATTCTGTTGCTACTCTATTAACCTACTTATTGGATACTCTGAGTGTCAACAGCTCCATTTTCATGGCAAACTACTACATGGAAGATTCCATTTGTTCTTGACTGGAATGGATATGTGCCTTTAATACTCTCCATGCAAGTTGAAATGTTACTCACACTATCTAAATAGTACACATTTTCAAAATACTGTACTTATTGGTGTCAACTCAAATTACCTTTGGTACAAGTTTTCTGTATTACCACTACCAGTGTAGAGGTATACACCCATGTATGACCTTGTCTGAAGGTATATAGGTGAATACAGTGGCAAATGTGGATATCAATATGGTTGAGTTGTATACATGTAAGACAATCACTAGAGATTGAAGGCTTATGGTAAGACCACTGTATTCAATAGCCAGTCAGTACCTGGCCGCATGTCATGTACCACTGTTACAACCTGCTATTATTGTTGAATTGAAAGGATGATAGGTATTCTGATAGGGGTATCATAAGGAGATTATACTTAATCCAACACTACAGGTTAATGGCCAAATGACTGATATACTGCCTGGCAATAATAGGGGTACTCAATGTGGACCAAAGAATTTCTGCCCTTTTCTGGAGTACAGTTGAAAGGGAATAATATAAAATTCAGTACAACAACATCTAGGAAAGGTTTATTTGTACCACAGAAACCTCCAACAAAAAATTTATTCACTGTCATGTATACTGAATTGCGAATGTTATGACAAACATTATGTGTATTTGTGGTATAACTGGGGTATCTCTGCAAATCATTGCTGCAAAGATGAGTAATCATATCAATGTGGACAGTAAATGTGGCTCATGGGTTATACAAATATACCACCATCTGTCAAGAGAGTATATGTAAGGTTATTTAACAATGTCAAATTGTAGTCCAAGTATTGTTACAGGCCAGACTGTATACCAATTCAACTCATGTCATCTGTATTTATAATAAATTTATTCATCTATCTACTATGTGAAGATGACTTTAGTGTTAAACCCATAAAGAGGTGAATATTTGATACAGTATTAATGGTATATGTAATTGAATACATTGCAGATATCAGTAACCATATACAAAATAAAGATTTTCAATATATCTGAATGTTGTCCAGAATAGTGGTGTTTTACAATACCTTCAATCAATAAGATCCTGTTGAGAAAATACAACCAAAATATGAGTATACCTTGTATTGTGATATACTCAACTCAGTAAGTAATAATCTTCAATAGTGAAATTTCTTCTTGCAATTGGTCACTGCGAGCAGACTAATAGAAGGAATATAATATGGCATCTTCTGCAATTCAACAAGTAAATCAAGTTACTATGAATATACTAGAATTAATACTATAGATTGAATACATATCTGCAACCTTGTAGCTTGATATATTTATTGGCTTCTGAGTGGACATGCACCAGTGTTAAATACAATTAAGCTGCTTTAATAAACTTGGATGTCTCTTTTCATTCCCTGTCCTAGTGAAGAAATGGTTCCATAGCAAATATCATACAAGGCAATTAGATCTCAATATATTTCAAACCGGTGAACAGCTACGAAGACTCCCAATATTGTGGTTCTACCAAACTCATCAGTCTGAATTATCAGCTAGTCAAAGTTCCAACCTTACTATTTCAAATAATACTTGATAGTCCCATAGACACTTATTGAAGTCAATGTTGTTAATTGCAATGAGGTGACTTCAACATTATTATTGAATTGTAGATGGCATTTTTGATCCAGGAAGTCTGCTCTTCTCTACCAATGATATTCAGAGCATGAAATTTTGAAGAGGAAATAGATTCATATTTGTATAGAAAATATCATTCCAAGGTGAGAGTATATACCTGCTCTCAAAGTTTTGGTGCAGTGTATTAATAGATTTAATACTGTGGAAGGGAATTGCTATCTCCATTTTGATTACTGCAAACTAACCATATTTTAAGTTCTTGTCTACAATAACTATCACTTCTAAACTACTATTGATACTGGCCAGAATCAGTCAATCTATCACTATTAATTTTTTGACCATTGTCAACACCCAGTACTGGAGAACTACATATGTTGTTGTCAAAAAGAAGAAAATGAATATGAACTCACTACAATCTCAGTGTATACGATATCTCTAAATATCAATTAAACAATTCCTCATCTCTCCTACAGGAATATCAAGTAACTGTGTACTAATACAGTATGCTTTTGGTTCCAATCAATTGCCTCAACTAACAGAGTAACCAATTGGATTATGTAAAAAAATATTCCCAATTTGTAGTAAAAATCATGATTGATTGTATGTCTAGATACATAAAAGGCAAGTTGGTTATCAGTCTCCTAAGATTTATACACTTGTCTATTACTGTCTACTTATACTGTATATAATATACATGTTAGTCTAGCTCTATTTCTACTTTCTAGAGAAACATACATCCATATAAATAGTACTATGATTCATATTCATATTACTTTGATTCAAAATGCCAGATGTATAGTAATGAATTGTGATCTGTAAAATAATAATTGATAAATCAGATATATACACAGTACCTACAATGGCATTGGAAATGTATTTCTTATTGTCATCCAAAGTGGATGTTTTAGCTGAATTAAAGTTGGTTAGATTGGTAGGGAGTATATAACTAACTATTCAGTATAGTTATATATTCATCATCCAGAATCACCTAGATGGAATAACACCCTTCTCACTGAGGATTTTCCATCTCATGCAATCAATATGCCTACCAACATATATATATTCTAGTTAGTGACTGTGAAAGTATAAATTACATTTCCATTTAATAGAATCATACAATTGATGTTGGTATTGTAGGCAAACCAGGATAGTAATTATCACAACTTCGGTATACAGTATCAGGTGGAGTCAACAATACTTCATTATGGGCAAAAGGGTTGAATTGAGAACCGTTACTATACAATTATATGCTTTATCAAGGTAACACTACACTGTCGACTTGTTTTAAATTCCGGCAAATCGTTTCATACTTAACCCGGTCCACTGTGCTGATTGACTTCATTTGTCTAAACTCTCCCACTTTCTAACTGTCTTAATATGTGCACAAGAACTACATGACCTGTGGCTCTGCAACGCTCAACATTATTCAAACCCATGTCATGTCCAAACTCAAACTGTTGCCACACTCATCCAGGGTGGTATCTTGACCATTTATGCCAAACTCTAAGGAATATGACAACAGAGGCTTGCCTAAAGCTTGGCCCAAAGGATCAACCATCCCTTGAGCTCCTCCAAAGCACTCAACTATTCCTAGAGCTCCTCCCAACCAGTTCGCCTCTCTGTTGATATCTCTTTCATGCACACTTCCCATCCAGCCTAAATTACCCTCCAATCTGGCATGCTACACCAACAACATTTCCTTCACCTTGACCTCAACCTTGAGCATTGTCTATCCATGTTTTGGGGTATATCTTGATTCCGTATCCATTGACTGGGACAATCAATAGTCTGCAATTCATACACCATGAATGTGACAGTGCGTTGCGTGCTCCTTCGACATACAAGACATCTCTCACACCCACTTCATTCCTTCACTGTCTAGGCAACCGAAGCCTCGACCATACATCTCCATGCCAAATGGTGTTACCTTCTACTCTTCCAGCAAAATCAGGGATCTCAAGTTGTTCCTTCATAATATAGTCCATGTCTCATTTGCATGTTTGTCCATCTCCACAAATGTGAGTAGTGGTGGCTCAATCCATGTACCAGCTCTCCTTCGACAGGCCTTTTCTGTGCATAACTGTTACCTCGTAGTGCTCAATAACTGTCATCATCATCATCATTGCCACTGCCACTGTCTCTGTTGATGCTTCGCTCTCCACATGTACAGTGCTTTGATTATAACTTGCAATGTGTCCCATCTTATGGCTTGTGTAGAACTCCAAAGAGTATCTCCAATTGGTGCTGCAACTCACATGTTTCGTGTATTATGAACTGGTACCATCACATTCACTACCGCATTTACAGAACTGTGAGAACTTGTCAGTCTGCTTTGAATTCATGGAGATCCAAGACTTATGCTCTGTTGTACTGTGTCTGCTATGCCGAATATCTTTGGTGGCCTTAGCTCACCAACTCTCTAAGTTGTATTGCCATGTACACAAGAGCCGAAGTAAAAGCAGCTCTGCCACACTCAACTCTAAACCAATGCACTTGATGATTGCACTGAAATCTTTCCTCTTCTTCAATACAACCATTTCCGCAGCGCACAATCAGTAGCAGATTGTTATCAGCATCATTTTGAGTTTCAACACAGCATTCCCAATAAAGCTGGCAACTATCAACTGCTATATTATATATTTGAGACAAACCTTAATTATATGTCAACAACTATTGACCAAATACTGTAGACATTATACTGTGGTTGATACAGACTGGTAGTTCAAGTAGACCAATGGCAAAATCTCATTAATTCTCTGGGAGCATATAGTACCCAAAATCTAGAGGAAACATACCTGGGAAATATTCTAGAAACAAATATTCTTTGTTTTCCAGTATACAATATAAATCTCTAGTGTTTATTATTCTAAAATAGTTAGCAACCACTTTAACTGTCAGACTTTTCTATATAATTTACTTGAATGCTTCTAAACATCCAAAAGATACATCAATTATCCTTTTCCACTGTTTCTGTAATTTATCTATGTATGATTTAAAACTCCAATCTAGTCCATTCAATTAATGAAAGATATTCTTCAAATATCAATCTATATCTACCAATGGAACCAATTGTTAGGTAAAGTCAGTATGAATAGCTATCTGAACAATCAATATTAATATAGAAAATGGCATCTACATTTTCAAACTCATCCAATATTTCCTATTCTCACCAATTGATAATGACATTTTGTCTTCTCTCTAGATAGACAATGTGTTTCAAAATTTCAAGCTCTTTATACAACCAATCCACTATCCAATGGAGTTTGACAACATGAATATAAGTTTGCCTGGACACAGTCCCTAATCAATATAATATACACCTTCATAAAATATATGGGATAGCCTCTATATTATAACAGTGCAAACAGTATTCTACTTGTACACACTTGCCATTGTTTATGGTGATAACACGCAGTTGGCTGGACTCTGAACATGTAATTAATACTATTTAATTCAGGTAATATTATAATACAATATCATCTGGCACTTGAAACATTCAAGCTGGGGAAACATGTTCTGCAGAATAATCTGAAATCCAGTGACCGGAATTTGTCTACTGTATTGATATACTCCAACATATGTACTGTTTGAAGGAAAGGTAATCCTCCAAAATATAATAATTAATTATAAATGCTGTGTATATCTTACCTACATGAGAATAACAAAGCTTTATTGTACTATATACACCTTCTATTATAATGTTACACGCTACTAACAAATACACTATCAATACAACTACATAACATTACCTGATATTCCACTATCTTACACTACATTCCAAATAATAGGAAAAAATCATATGAGTGAGACTTGGCCGCAATGCAATACTCGAGCATCTCATACTGTTTTTCCTTGCTCTGTCCTCCAATCAAGATCCATAACTACTTACATATTTCATTCTATTACTACTTATATTTCATTGTTGTGCTACTCTTCTAACTGGGTTGGAGATCACTGGAGAATACATTTCCATAGTTTTGGCACAGATGGGTACACCTGGTGACATTATTCAAGGGCTTGGGTTCTATCTATATAGTTTGGCAGTTTCCATATATGTTTATTTTACCTCCATGTACATATATATTACTGTAGCAGATAGCAGTCCACTCTGAAATCTTGTACACCTCAATTCTGCCGCTCTTCCATACTGTAATCAGGTTTCTCTTACATATCATTGGCTTCAAGTTGAGGCACTGAAGGTGTTGATTGAGGTCATGGTGGTGAGGGTTAGCAACAGGTCCGGGTAACCTGCCAGTGGTTAGGGTTTGGATTGCAGAAATCGGTCGGTTCGGTTCCTGCCCCATCCCCAGACCTCACCCTTTGACTTTTGCCAGGCCAAACCTGGACCCGTACCGGCCAGCCTGCGGGTTATGCCAGGTGTGGGCAGACTTGTCGGTTACAATCTCCGGGTCTGCATGTCGGGTTGCACTATTTCTTGTCACATTCAGATATCGTACTGTTAATCACAAAATATTGACATTGGAATGTCACTGTTTGTTTTTGATGTATTGGCCGCCTTAATGATCGAAACAAACAGAGACATGTGCCCTACCACATCCTGACAATGAGCGTCAACCAAGAGTCAACAATTGTTGGTTGTGTATCTTGGGTAATCTGGGGTGCAAGAGGTTGCACAAAGTCATAAACAAAGTATTGGCCGCCTTGATAGCAAAAAGAGAAAGTGAAACACTCCCTACTGCATCTTGAAAATGAGCGTCAATGGAGCGTCAACGATTTTTGATCTTGCATCTTCGGTAATCTGAGTGGCACTTGATCACAACAATCCAAACACTGAGATATCGCAGCCATTATAGGCAAATATGTGCAGGATATTCCCGCCTCATCCTCCAGGACAGTAACCACTTATTTCATTCACAGAGCTACCACTCAGTGTTCTTGAGCCATTGGACATACAAAAACAGTCAAAATGATGTATGTAGACAATGATGGCAACATTGAGCTGTGATTGATGATGATGCAAAGCTGACAATCGTTGACGCTCCGTTGACGCTCATTTTCAAGATGGGGAAGGGAGCATGTTGCTTTCTCTTTTTCCTATATAACCACAAATACTTCGTTTTGACTGTCAGCAACCTGTCGCCCCCCTGATTGCCCACGATACACAATCAACAATCGTTGATGCTCAATTTCAAGATGGGGCAGGGAGGGTATCGCAATCTGTTTTTCCTATAATGGCAGCCAGAAATTCCTTTGTGACTGTCTGCAACCTATCAGTGGTCTGATCACCCAGGACGCAAGACTCAAAATCATTGAAGCTCCATTGCCACTCATTGTAAGGTATTATATAGTCAATATCTGCGGTCATCCATAATCGAATAAATAATAATGTTTCCTTATTGGTCGCCTTTCTGTCTGATTGAGACTCATCTTGTTGGCAAAGCCAAGCCCAGTAATATTCTCGCATGGGCCTCTCTCATTCTACCAAAATTGATATATCTAACTGAATAATACATGTTCGCGAGCTATACTTTTGTTTATGAACAATCATCGTCATGCGACTGCTCACAATTGTCCAATAATATTTCTCTAAGTGAAATTCTCAGTCAAGCAACATATAGAACCTGCTGAAAACATATTGACCCAATCTGTCCTACTTTTTCTTGGTTCCCTTATTCCTCCTTGTTTCCATTGCACCGACAGTCATGAACCCCTTTTCAGCCTGGTTCATAGACTTCCGTGTTGGCTGAATCAATCCAGGGACATTTGGTGTGGCACTCTCATCCAGGTGGTCTGGGCTTTCCGAAGCTTTGATGCCATCGCCTAGCTCTACATCAGATTCATGGTCTGCCTCACAGTCATGTTCACTCTGGTTTGGATTATTCAAATCACCATTCCAGTTAAGCCAATTTTCGGTGCTGGCAATGCTTTCTGGTGCGCTATCCTCATCACCTTCGACTGGATGACGGTCAATTCTTCTGATTTGGCAGACATTTAATACTTGAGTTCATCCTCAAGGGAGGTCCTTTGCAGACACTGCTGGTGGCAAACGTGATCATACTGACAATTTAAATGCAGCTGCACCATCATGTTGAAAATTTGAGCAGGATGTGTTGATGATCTCTTTGATATCTGAAATGTATTGTATGGCTGTCATTTGTTTATTTTGAGCGCAAGATTCTTTCTGTATAGCAGATACATTTTCACTACCCTGCCACGTCTCCAAACAGTCGTGGAGCAGGGCCATTCTGTTTGATTTTCTTTCCTCTGCCTCTGTTTTCAATTCCAAGTGGTTTCCAGTTTCTGTGATATCCAATGCTGCACAATCGCCCGCCAATATTCAGTAATTGGCTCAAGCAAACTGCCTTACTTCAACTTTTTCCCGAAGCGTTGTGCCAGTGGTTTGAGTCAGTCTCCACGCAATTCCATCTCACCCAAGGGAATAACTGGCCTCCAATCTGACACCATGTGGTATAATAGAAACTATCTCGTGTGCCACAATGAGGAGATTGGTGAACTTTGTGTGCGTTGCATATTGCTCGCGCCACTGGTCGGTGATATCTTGTAACCAAAATGTACTGCTAATCTCCATCAGGTCAGAGTGGTACTCATCAAGACTTGGAATACCTTGCACCCAATTCATTGGAGATTCAGGCAGTGAATTCGAAAAGAGCCTTGTGGCAGTGAATCAGCATGCTGCACGATCACTTTGTCCGGGCGTCATTTCAGCCACATCTCTAGGCGTTGAGTATTGTTCATTGTCGCAGGAAAAATCATATGGATCAAAACACGCTTCACCAAATTCAGAACCCTTTGCAGTGGGGAAGATTTTGCTGTGCAGAACATTTTGGGGTTTAATGATGGACATTCATTGGTGTTTGGCGCAGTATTCGTTCTCCACAAACTTCAGAAAGGCCTCCTGGTATCAGGTAGTATAAGAAGTCTCGTCCTCAGGAGTAATATCCATCGCCTTGTCCCACTTCCTACATGATCGCAACTTCCAGCAAGAATCAAGGATAGGTGCTGAAATGAGTAGCAGACTGGGCGTTGGAATGACTTCGGCACAATATTTGGACAGCTCTGGGCGCGGAACCATCACAGTGAGGTGTACATCTTCCCTCCATTGTGTCTTCTGCTTAGCCAAAGGTCGCATAACACCATCCATGTGATCAAACATGTCATTGTAGACAGTCATGATGTTATGCAGAGTAACAGTATGCCTTTCAACATCCACGGGGTCCAGTATCAGAATGGTCTTAAAACTTCCTTGCTGTACTTGACGATGGTACATTCATCCTGAATTGTCAAGAGTGGCCAGTATTCACTGTATTTTGGATTCTTGAGCCTCTCGCGGGTGAATTCTCGTAATCGGTTGGCTCGCCCAATACAATCCAGTGTCGAATTCCACTGTGTTTTCATATCCATTCTAGGTAGAACTGCAGTTCGTACTTTGGCTATTTGACAGTCAATGAACTCGTTTCGATGACCAGGTGTCAGCATAATCAATACAGCAAGTGTTCTCTGCTATATGAAGGTCAGTTTCAGGTAATTCAAAATGTCTTGAAATACGTACTTTCTCAGTTATCTGTACCAAACCTGGTCGCATAGTCGACACTGTATTAATTCTGGAATTGCTCTCTTCTTGCAGTCTTTGACTCTTCCCAATGTCTGTGTATTCATTCTCTCCAAATTGCTCATCACGCTCATGGGCTTCCCAAGACTTGGTGCAGCCTTTAACACCAAGATTGGTCATGAACGCACCCAAAGCAAGCTGAATGACGTTCGCCATGCATGGTATGTGGTTCCACATTGCAGGCAACCAGAATCCGGAGGGCTCCAGGGTCGATTGAAGTTCCAGAGTCATCAAGTAATTGAATAAAGGATTATCAGTCGTAATTCCTAGTAAACGGCCGTCGGTAAGCTTGAAATGATCCAGAACTTCCTTCAAATATCTGGCAAGCTCTCCTCCAGTGTGTTAACCCTTGACCTGTTATTTTTGTTTGGCATTCACAATAGGAAAAGAACAGGTAATCAAGCTTGTGGAATGAGAGTTGTACTTCTCGCAATGCCCAATTTTGATCCATATAGTACGCTATGACATAGGTTATTGCTAATTTGTTCGTTGATGTCCACCCATCTAATGCTAAGCCACCCATATTTCTTGACGCCAATGGCTTCTTCATTGCATCCACTGCCAGTGAGTATACCAACCAGCAAATGTTGCTAACAGTGCTGGCGCGTTGAAGCACCAGCTCGCCGCTTGATGCATTAAATGACTGTCATATCTCGATGTTTGATATAGCATTCCATGGAGCATGAGCCGAACAAATGCTTAGATGAGATCGCGATTCCTGGTAACTTGTTGAAATTCGGTAGTTAGGTAGTCCTCTGCTGCCAGTTCAGAGTGTTGTGTCTGTCAATTGTGTTAATATAGGTAAGATCTAACTGTATAATATGAAATTTTTTTGCGAACTGTCTATTGTAATTCCGCGACTGCCGTGTCTCTTCAATATGGCAAAAGCAGTTTCATCAACAGTTGTACTTGTCAATTCTGAAACTTCCGACTCTGTTAATTAGTTTAACATTGCAATGTTCACTTTTGCCAGTATGTGTTTCCCCATGGAGCTGGTCCCATGTTCTGATGGATGGTGAAGAGCTTGATGACACACCATATACATCGGCAAAAGCACAAATCGACTATGGTCTGCGCTATGTTGACACGCACACACGCGCAGCTCATAGCAAGCTTCCCGTGGACCCCTGCGCAACGCGCAGCCGATAGTCGTCTATAGTCGATTCATAGAGATGTGCGCGTGGGCCTATGGAACTATATACAGCTGGTGGCCGGAGACGGACCTATACCAGTTCTCAGTGCGTACAGTCTTCGCTGCTATACCAGTACTGTGTACTATTGCTGAGAGTGCGCTGCAGATCCTGCTTGAGAGCCTGCTTGCGAGCCTGCTCGAGAGTCTGCTTGAAAGCCTGCTTGAAAGCCTGCTTGAGAGCCTTCTTGAGAGAGCCTCGCATCGGGAGGAGTAGAGTCTTCCACATGAAGCCATTGGCCGATGGAAAACCCTGAGTTTGTGGAAGCTTTGGCTAACAGAAGGCTCCAAGTCTGTGGAAGATTTGGCTACTAGAACGCTCTAAGTCTGTGGAAGCTTTGGGTACTAGAAGGCTCCAAGTCTGTGGGAAGCGAGCAGTAGATTCCACTGGACAATCTGAGTCGGAGATCTGCTCTCACCAAGATCCAATTGTCCACCTTTCTTGTTGAATCTCAACCTGCAATTGTCAACACCATGACCGTGAGGCATCGTGAGATCTTGTCACAGTGGCCACGCTGAAAATAAGGTTCAGACTATGATATTGACCGATGTCACGATTTCGGCCACCGCCACCAGCCACCCACCACCCGCCTCCCGCCACCCAGCTCCCGCCACCCCCTTCCCACCTCCAGCTTCCCGCCACCTGCCTCCCGGTTCCTGGTGCCTGCAACTCAACAAGTCTCTGGATCGAGCATGCAGGAGCATATTCGGAAGGAGTAGAGTCTTCCACAGGAAGCTTTTGGCTGTTGGAAAACTCTGAGTTTGTGGACGCTTTGTCTAATAGAAGGCTCTAGGTCTGTGGAAGCTTTGGCTAGTAGAAGGCTCTGAGTCTGTAGAAGCTTTGATGCTGACATTGACGTAGCCAACCTACTTGTCTAAGTACTTCTGATACTATGATCACTATAACTGTCACCAACACCATTGCCATTGCCATTGCCATTGCCATTGCCATCTCCATCAGCCCCAGACTGAATGCGCACACATACGCCCACAATTGATGGGAAGCAGGTACAGGTTTCTGCTGGAAAATCTGAGTCGGAGATCAGCTCACCTCAAGATTGAATTGTCCACCTTTGTTGCAGAATCTAAGGTTGCGATTGTCAACACCATGACCGTGAGGCATCATGAGATCTGGTCGCAGTGTCCATGCTGAGGATACGGATCAAACCATGATATCGACTGACGTCATGATTTCGGCCACCATACGCCGCCAGTCACCCTCCACCGGCGACCAGCCACCGGCTACCAGCCTTACGCCTCCCGGTGCCTGGCGCGTGCAACTCTGCAAATCTCTGGATCGAGCACACAGCAGCATACATGGCAGCATATAGTCAAGTGAGATTGGGAGTGTCTTGCCACTTGAGAGTGTATTTGGGAGCGTAGAGCCAAGTAGGCTGGGAGTGTCATCGAGTGCAATTGGGAGTGTACTTGAAAGTGTGCTCGGGAGTGTGCTTGAGAGCGTCTTGAGAGCTTTCTTGGGAGCATACAGTGAAGCAAGCTGGGAGTGTGCCTTCGAGTGCGATTAGGAGGGTCTTGAGAGGTTACTTGGGAACGTACAGTCAGGCAGGCTGGGAGTGTGCCATCGAGTGCGATTGGGAGCATCTTGAGAGCGTACTTGGGAATGTACAGTCGAGCAGGCTGGGAGTGTGCCATCGAGTGCAATTGAGAGCTTCCTGAGAGCTTAGTTGGGAGCGTACAGTCAAGCAGGCTAGGAGTATGCCATCAAGTGCGATTGGGAGCGTCTTGAGAGCTTACTTGGGAATGTACAGTCAAGCAGGCTAGGAGTGTGTCATCGAGTGCAATTGGGAATGTACTTGACAGCGTGCTCGGGAGTGTGCTTGAGAGCATTTTGTGAGCTTACTTGGGAGCGTATTGTCAAGCAGGCTGGGAGGGTGCCAATGAGTGCAATTGGGAGCGTCCTTGAGAGCATGCCCGGGAGTGTACTTGGGAGTGTCTTGAGAGCTTAATTGGGAGCTTAAGTCAAGCAGGCAGGGAGTGTGCAATCGATTGCAGTCAGGAGTGTACTTCAGAGTGTATTTGGGAGTGTGCAATGAAGTGCATTTGGCAGTTGTATTGAATGCAGCATGATGTATAGTATCAAGCGCACATAATCACATGTGTATCATAGTAATCTAGTCAACTTGCAGGTCCATAGGACCTCATAGTGCCTCGCATCAATTACTATGGATTACCGGCTGAAAAACAGCTTCTCAATGAGTTACGCGTCACGTAAGGTCATTTTTCCCGGTGCATATGATGCCATGGCTGCCGGTCACCTCAATTTCTCAGTGCAAATAGAAACACCATGAAGGCGCATGTTTAGAATTATACCGAGGAATAGGACGCTTTGAGCCCACATTCGTTGAAGCCCACCAACCATCGAATATGATGTGTAAAGTAAGGTTGCTCAAATCGCAAATAAAGACACCTTCATTGTTGGAACATGTCATAACCTCTAGCAACGGGGTATTTATAGATTGGGAATCTGGTATAGTTGTAGGAATTTGGAAGCTGTGTAATTCCAGTTGAGAGACTGTCAAAAGTTACATTATTGTTGAGTAGAATGCTGGTGCTTAAATATTGACTCTTGAGCTACATGCAAGACAAAAGTAAGACCTGTGAGACATTGCATGCATAGTTGTGAAGTGGTATACAGGGTCATACTGACCAGAAATACTGTTAAAAACACCGTTTAGGAATGATGCACGGCATTTCGTTGCTGTGAAGCTTACTGGGCTCCACTAAGCCTGTTGCCACTCTGCTGACACATAATATTTGGAGGCAGTAGCAGATGTGTTAGACGCATTTTTCCCTACAAAGGCGTCCAATTATGTGATTATGGGTTTATATCAATGGCCAACCATTGGATTATAGAAGTTGCATGACCAAAAATCAATGACACATCATTGACGCTCCATTGATGCTCAGTTTTATGACATAGTAGCCATGTTGTCGAAAGTATTTTTGCCAAGAAAGGTGGCCAATTGTTCGAGTATGAGTTAATGTCGCCGCACCACACTTGGATTTGCCATGATGCAAGGACAAAAATTGTTGACGCTCCGTTGCCACTCAATTTTGGGACATAGTAGGGATGTTGTTGCAAGCATTATTGACTAGAACGGCGACCGATAAATTGATTATGAGTCAATCTCGCCTAATGCTAGCGATCGTTCCATTTTGGGACCGATTCTAGTATACGGGGTCGAAGAAAACCCAAAACCGGCCATTTCGGTTCCGGTTTTTGCCAAACTGTTCCCTTGATTAAGTCTACCAATATCAATCAGAGAATTTAGAGCTTCGTATGTGAATCATGCAGCTTTGCATGGCGCATCGTTTGGTGGTCTCCGATTTTTGATAGCATCGAATCCCAGCAAGCTGCTTTGAAAATACCATGATTGTTCACCCAAAAACCATGTGTTTGCACCATCGGTTGCCCAATTTTGAAGATATCAAAAATTGGAGACCACCAAAAGATGCGCTATGCAAAGGTGCATAATTCACTTACCAAGCTCTAAATTCTCAGATCAATATTGGTGGACTTAATTGGGCATTTTGCTTAAAAAATCGTCGGTTTTTGTTGTGGTAAGGCCGTTTCCACGCAAACCTATAAAACCGGCCGGTTCCAAATATGGAACCGTTGCTAACACTGATCTTGCCGCACAGCCCTTGGATTTCCTGAGATGCAAAGGCAAGAAAGGGTTGTCACTCCGATGACGCTCATTTCTTGGACTGGGCAACGAGCGTGTCATTTGCGTTTTCAGCTACAACGCTGTCCAATATATTTACTTTGCCAGCAGGGGACAATGCAGCCCTTTGATTGTCGAATATGTAAAACTGAAAATTTTTGACGCTGCGTTGATGCTCATTTCCAGAATGGGGCAACAAGGATATCGTTTATCTTGTCGGCTATCACACCGAACAATACATTCCATTTGCAGGGATGTGACAATGGAGCTCTTTGATTGTCAAATGCATAACACTAATAATCGTTGACACACTGTTGACGCTCGCATTGAACAAATCAAAATGCCGTTCGTACAGCCAATTATTTTATGCAATGAATCTCATTCTCATTATTGACATCCAATATTGGGTTTCTAAGTATTATCATTTGCATTCAAAAGCTTTGTGGCTTCTCACTTTCTGATCAACCTCTATCCACGTTGTCTGAGTGAGAGATGAGGTGGCCCTATCACATGCCTTCGCTTTTGGCCGGCAATTTACAGCATTTGGAACATTTCACTAGTGTTTGATTAACATAGCTCGGCTTCCTAATCTTTCTCCATCGATCTCCTTCTTCTCGATTTCCATGATGTACTGTAAGCCATTTTAACTGTCTCAACCATGTCGACCAGGACTGTGCAGGGAGTTATGCAGTTCAATGCATGGTTGACTACAGCATGACGGTCGTCATTCAGGCAGATTCTCGTTGAGCACTGACCGCTCCTTCTATAACTTGTATGTCATCACTCACTTGAATGTTGTTAGTATATGTTGTCACTAATATAGCTTTTGTTTCCTCACCTAGCAGTATTTGGCAAACAGAAATCGAGCTTATTGGCCGTCTTAAAACCTGATTTGCATTCTGGATCTTTCACACGGTGCGTTCGAACCATGCACATGCACAGACCAATTATCATGTCTCACACTTTGGTCACTGAAATCAAGACAAAGCTGACACATAGCAAAATTATTACTCAAATCACTTTTCACCATGATATGAAGACAAGAATTACACTTTGCCTAGCTGTTCCACCGATGACGCAGGAGACATCACCATGTCTTCGAGTGAATCTGATTTCTGTATGTTGATTAGCTGGGGAGGCTATATGCAGCTGTAAACGCTTACGGATTCAACAGGCTTCGCTTTCTGAATAGGTGATGAAATGCGCTCTGCGGCGGGCGCAAGACCGGCTTAACCATTGTTCAATTGTGGCTTCCTAGAACCTAGTCTAATATGACTACTTCCCGGATTGGAAGGCACTTGTGGTATTTGCAATATTCCTTTGACAATGTCAAGACACCCCACAAGCTATCCAAATGTTGTGGGTACAGGTGTAGCTGTATCATGATTCATTTGCGGTTTAACAACTGCCAGAACCCTCAATCCAGATGTGCCGTGCTTTTTGTCACCTCCATGCAAGTAGTAGGCTGTGTCCCCCCATCGCAGTTGTGCCAATTCGTCGAGCTTCATCTATTTCTGCCGTAACCTCTCCATGCACTGCTGTACCATTTTGGAGATTGGGCCCTTCACCCAGCCAGGTTTGTCATCTTTGCTCAGCTTGTTCTGTGCTGTCTCTTTATAATTCTCATCATCCCCATGCTCCCCATTGTCGGAACTTGCATGATTGCTCAGAGTGTCTCCATTCGCAATCATTCTCTCCTGAAATGTTTCTTCGGGCACCCTGGTAGTCAATCCCACATTTTCAGCTGTCCATGTATGTTCATGCACCTGCTTAATTCCTATCTCTGCATCTTCAACTCGCTTTCTTACCTCAGGGGTTTCTATCTCAACATAATCCATGATTCATTTCTCTTTCACTTCATTGCATAAGGAGTGCATGTGTCGTCGTTTCTTGGCCACGAGCTTCTTTCGGGATAGCAAGCTGCACGATGCCCCAATGGCTTGGACTCTTTCTGCTTCCAAAACGCTCCTGTCTTGATTTGCTTGATGATGTTGCCATGTGGACCTCTCTGTCAATTTGCCATATTTGTCCACCAGAAGTAGTGAAAAGTACTTTTTCAGAGCATTGACCATTGAGGTTTTTGTTAACTTTGTTGTTGGATGAGACGTTGGATGTTGCAACATGTAGACAATATGGCGGCAAGCTGCATCTTTTAGGTCCATGTTGGTACATTCAATCATCTTGAATGAAGCAAAATCTGCATTTTAACTGTCAATTCAATAGGAATAGTTAGGCTAACCATACAACATGACACAGTGTTTGGTGTCAGTCTCATGTAATATCCCGGGGATTTTTTGAGAAAAACATCAGCAGACATCTTTTCCCTCGAAGAATGTCCCATTGATATTTGACAATCCTGAGATTTCGACTGTTATACACCTCAATATATCCTAGTGAACAAACAAACAAAATCGGACTGACATACTGCAAATCGTGGGATGGTGGGAAACCCCTGCAACTTGCATCCATACGCAGCAGGATTCATCTTGAGTATAATGTACAAGTTGGCTGCTGTTTATTTCATCCTGACATGAAACTAACTATATCTTCCTCAGGACTTCCCACTTCTTTTCATTATCATCATCCTCTCCAATTCCAAACCACAAAATCATGGCTGCACAAACATCTAAGCCAGATAACAGCGGATCCGAATCGAGCTGAACAATGGGTGCATCATCCTATAGGTCACTCAATGGCACACAACGAGAATGCAGACACCAGTTAGTCCACCGCGACGCTGCCAATGCAGCCACCAATAGTAAGACCCAGGATGCACATTACAAATTCGTCCGCAAGACCGGAAGTAGCAACAATAAGACGCAGCATGCAATCGGTTCTGAGTATATACATATCGTGGTAAACTGCCATCATCTAACTGTATAACGGACTGCTGGTGTACCTAAAGAGCTACGTGACCAATTTCTCACTGCCCATAACGGGAAACCTCCAAGGGCGACCAAGGCATTTGTCCGCACATTCCGCAAAATCAATCAATCTGATGTTGTCAGTTCTGGTATGTTTGGCGATGAATTCAGTGATCAGCATCCCCGGGAGTGGATGAAACTGGTTTCAATTTGCTTGGAGCAGGTTACTGCAGCATCAATGGTTGCGGTACTAGCCCAATTTTATTTTTTGAAGCAGCAACTAATTTCTTGTAGGTTTTCAACATGTTTGCTACTATAGCAAGGCAATGAGGTCGGGTACAGCTGGATCTGTACGACATGCGCCTGGCCACGAATATGACCAAAATGGCCATCGGAGGGTTTTTGTGCACTGCGATTGATGAAGCACAACATCCGAGCAAGAGACTTTGCGCTGAAGTCCACGAAGAGAAGAAGGGGGGAGTTGAGTTTGCAGGGCATAATAAGGTGGAGGGTGTAATAGAAAGACAACCGGCAATGCTTCGTCAGAACTACCTGGACGGATGCCTTCATTGCCAAAATGTCACCGCATAGACACCGCAGCCAAGCTGGAGACTCTACGGAACTGGTGCACCTCCCCCCGACTGAAGCAGACAGCTGACTGCAGAGCCGACGCCACCCGGCATCAATGCCCGAGCTCAACGGTCCCAAAGCGCTGAATTACCCACGGGATATGTATATTTACATACTTTCCTTCGCAGCGCTGAATTTTTCACTCTTGATGTGTATGCCCAGGATAGCCAGCATGATGCAGATTTCAATCCAGATATGCTGACTGATGAAGGAACATCCACTGGTTAGTACAATATCTGCTTTGTGGTAATGCAGCTAACATCCATTGTGAACATGGGAGCTGCCTATTGAGTGAACCTGGAAGTGATAACGAGCATTGATCAAAAGAAATGGGATTGTGGAGGGTATTATTATCTACAAATAGCGGACACTGTAAAGTATATTTTAAAGGATATATTTATATGTATTATTAAAGAACAATGTAGTGATCAAGGAGAAAGTAAATGAAAATGCTAGAAAGGCTGCCAAAACAATGTGAATGATGGACTACACCAAATCAAATGATTGCATATTGCAGATTGGCCCATGGCATGTGGAGAATCCACTGAGCATCAACAATTTTAGGACATGTAAGTCTGGTAATTAAAAATTGATTTGGTCAAGCATATACATAATCAAAGTATTGGCTGCCATTATGCGCAAAAATTATAGTGACACGCTCTTTACCCCATCTTGAATATGAGCATCAATGGAGCGTCAACAATTTTTGGTCTTGTAAGCAAGGTAATTGTAAAGTGATTCAATCACTGTGTAGCATAACCGCTGTATTGGTTGCCTTTATAGGCAAAACACCAAGTGACAAGGTCACTGCCCCATTCTGAAAATGAGCATCAACCGAGCGTCAACGATTTTTGGCTTTGCATCATAGGTCATACAAGTATTGATTTGTGGAAATAATTCATAGTGGATGTATTGGTGGCCTTTTCAGGCAAAACAATCCATGAGATGTTTGTTACCCCATCATGAACATGAGCCTCAATGGAGCGTCAACGATTGTTAGTCTTCTAAGTCAGCTAATTTCAATGTGATCTGGTAGTGGTTAGGCATAATGGATGTAATGGCTGCATTGTAGGTGATAAAGACAGCGACTCAGTCATTGCCCCATTCTGAAAGTGAGCGTCCACTGAGCGCCAAAGATTTTTGGCTCTGCATCGTGGGTTATCAAAGTGTTGATTTGTGGTAATAATTTATATACAATGTATTGGCGGCCTTTTCAGGCATAACAATGTGTGACATGTTTGTTACCCCCTCATGAAGATGAGCATCAATGGAGCATCAATGATTATTAGTCTTCTGAGTCAGCTAACTACAAAGTGATCTGGTTTGGTTAGGCGTAATGGATGTAATGGCTGCCGTTATAGGCAAAAATGACAGTGGCACGGTCATTGCCCCATTCTGAAAATATGTGTCAACTGAGTGTGAACGATATTTTGACTTTGCATCTTGGGTTATCTAAGTGGTGATTGGTTGCAGACATCAATAAATGAGGTATTAGCCACCATTAGCGTCAAAAGCAACAGCGGCACGCTCCCTGCCCCATCCTGAAAATGGCTGTCAACGGAGCCTCAAAGATTTTTGGTCTTGCGTCTTTAGTAATCTAAGTCTAGCTTTATGGCAATAATTCATATATCATGTAATCGCAGCTTTTTCAACTGAAACAGTGCAAGATATCTTCCTTACCGCATTTTCAAAATGAGCATCATCCGCAAGTCAACAATTTTCAGTCTTGTATATTGGGTAATGAAGGCATTGCACAGATATACGAAATCATAACAGAACAATGGACCGCATTAGTACTCCTAAATACCCAACACCGAAGGAAAAACATTGATTCCAAAATAACCAATGTCGCGACGTGCAAAGTGATCAAAAAGGTATTCCTCTATGTTCATTACGTGATTTTGATCAAATACAATTATCAAATGGCAAAAGCAAGAGCATTATATGAATCTCCAGACGGACCCACTGGACAACCCGCTGACAACCCGCCCAATTCAGACAGGTAGGTACATGTCCATCTAATCATACCCGAATTGACAGTTCAGGTGTCTGGATGAACAGAACCTCGTATATGGTGACGATTCGGTTCTGACCCGGACCTGGACCCGAAGCTGTGGTCCAGAACCGTTGCAAACACTAGTTGTGGTGGTAGTGATAGTAGTTGATGTCATGGCGGTAGTGGTAGTGGTAGTGGTAGTAGCAGCAGAAATTGTGATACTCGTAGTGGTAGTAGTGATGTGGATTATTCAAGTCATCGATCGTCAGGAATAGCTGTGAAAAGGAATACTGGCTGTACTCTATGGATCTGAACTGTTGCAGATAAATTATTTAACTATGTATGAGATTGGTTCTTACATAACAGGATATGAAATCTGAATAAGTCCCATTTGGGCGTTTTGGGTGACTATACGATACAAATATTCCACTTGTTAAGCAGGATCAAACTTCCTGGAATGGAGTTGAATTTGTGTAGTCGAGATTCAGTACAATTTCCAATATGGATTATACAATTTTGATGGATTTTGTGCGAAAAATATTCATCCCCTTGATGTATCTGTTGTAGATTTGCATTGACATTCAAATTTATAAGTTTAGATTGTTATGGGTGTACTCTTAGCAGTGTTAATGATACAGGGTGGATTGCTGCATACACATGTGACGTTCTCACGAGAACTCATATCCAAAACACCTACTTGCATGAAGCAACATCATGTTTGTCAGCCGAGCAGTTCTTAGTGGAATTACACTTGGAATGCATGTCGATTAATTAGTGACGGGTAAGCTCACACTAGAAAATTCAAATATGATGATGCAATTATGTCGCAATTACTGGGAAGTGAAAAACCCTCAGCAGTGTGCATAATCAGTGGCCACACCTCCTATAACATGTCAGGTGGGCATCACACAGTCAAGTTGCGATTACGCAGAATTATCTGGGCAACAGACATGAATGCAATATGCAGGAAAGAGGGATCTGCAAGCTCATGCGCCAATCGATGGGAACACCATGCGGCACTCCCTGGTCTATGGGAGGTCGAGACCTACGCATGCAGTGTCTGAGGGATTCATAACATTGGCTGAAGATAAGAGGCCAGAAGTAACCCTGCTCATTGATTTGAAATAGTATGCATCGCAACCTCAAGAGCATGTCATAATGTGCATTGGCAGCATACCGGTTGGTGGCGGATTGAAAATCCCTGAGGCAATGCCGAATTGGCGAGTTGAAGGCGAGGCATTTAATAACAACGAGTTATTAAAACATATAGTGATCAAGCTTTGATCAAACCATAGGTTGTTTTTATTCCAACTACTGAACAAATCAGAACGCAATGTGTCAAAGTTGAAGTTATGAGTTGTCAGTTTGTGCATTTGATATCATACTCATGAAGATTGCCCGATGGGGGGCGTAATGGCTTGAAACCATTCATGCATGAATACAATAACCCAAGGGAACTCGTGGCACTATGAATGAGTCACTTAAGATGATTTCAGTGATAAGGTATCAAGCAATCAATGTGTCATAGTGAGATTCCAAATTTAAGAATGAACTGAGGGTCCAACTATAAGGAGCTCACATTGTTGCGGCAATGAAAAGGATAAGCTCTAGCAGCGAACTGTCAGAAACCTACCAGCGAAGAAAGATTCTAAAATATTATTGCATTTTCATGATATCTATATCTATATTATTATTATAAAATATTATTAGCTTTTTGAAGCTGCAGCCATGCACCATAGACAAGTATCACCTTTGAGAACAAAGCCGACGTACTACTGATGACTATTGCAAAACTATTAATTACATTCGAGCAGTGCCAATACCTATTTGCCAGCTCAGTGTATTTGGTGGTTGGTTACATTTGTTCAGTTAGATCTGGCATTATGATACATCATTGATCATTGGACGTTCCCCTTTGAAACGTCGAATTCAATGACACCTGAAGCAGAGTAAATCGCATTACCCGGTAGAAAGATATCTTTGATGCCTTGAGATATCCAGCGATGATCAGCTCCAGTCGAGTTTGAAAGTCCAGTTATGAATCATTACCAGGCTGATCCCTTGAGATGTACTCAGAAGGGAAGAGTTAATCTTTTACCATGAACGAAGAAACAACTGAAGGGTGAAAGACAGAGATCAGTGAGGCTTCAAAAAGACAGGAACTTTGATAAGGGTTAAAAGTTTTCCCTACGAAATTAAGGAAACACATGTACTGTCAATATTGTTTGACACCACAATTGGATCTGGTTATCATCCTTCTTGAGGCATCGGATATAACGATAACCATTTGTTCCCTTTGCATATTTGATCTTTATCAATTGCCAATTCAGTTTGGTTGGAGATATGCTTAAAACAGGATATAGGATCTTGGGTCGTGCATAAGTCACTGTACTTGAGAGATAACCACACCCCTAACATACCGCGGATATCCACAGTACTAGTCGATCACATTCTGCAGTTGGATATAAAGACCAAAAACAATTATTTCTATTTTGTATGATCTGTCAAATGTATAGTAGTAGTAAATGATGCTGCTTAATACCTCAAAATGCAATAATCCCACTATAACTCATTGAAGATGTGGATGTACAGTGCCATTCAATGATGAAGAAGTTCTGTCAATTGCTCTCTTTCAGAAAGAAATGCCAATGATAGTTTAATTCATATTCAAGCGATAGATATAACAATTTCCATTGTCATGAATCATCTATAGTCTATTGTGAGATATATGATTCCATTAGAGTCGTTATATTTGAAGTACTTTACCAGTCACTTAGTTTGCCTGCTACTCTGCATCTACTGTGGAAATATATATGGCAAAAGCTTAGATATATCAGTTCTGGTTGACAAATATGCTTGTGCTATTGGGCCGCTTGGATTCTTGTAGTCTGACAATTAAATCACTCAATCATTCCACTCAATACTTCTTCACTATGGAAGGGGATTATATTATACTACATATTGTATATTATATACTGTGTATTCAGTAATATAAGTATTAGTTTCAAACATACCTTTCAGTATTCATTATTATGCCTTTCTGACTGTACTCTCTATAGCTAATATCAAATGTTGGCATTTACCCAAGATCTCCAGTAAGGGTAGTTATATTATATTTGAAATTAATTCTGTATTAAAATTTATTGTACTACAATATGTAACATTTCTAACTGTATATACCTGACTATTATATACTTGATGCTTAGTTGTTGGAAGATTCTTTGATAATTATTTCATCTCAATAGTATCTATACTATCTAATGGCACTCGGTCAGTCTGGTACATTTGCTTAAATAATCAAGTGATAATTTGACCGCTCCAAATCAATGGACAATACATCTACAATGCTGAGTTATTCATCTAGATTTTTACCTTAAGAATAATCTGCTTGATATTTGCAGTGTTTTACCTCTCTTTACCCCTACCAGAAAGGTCATCCAACCACTTCACTTATACTTTGACCATTTAATTAAATTTCCCACATAACGATACAATTCTATACACAAAACTGGTTAATTACTCTGACTACTATTACACCTAATATCCAACAACAAGTATATCTTTCATAAAATACTGTATGTACTGATAGTTTGTAAAGAGCTACATGGGTGAAATATAAAATGGTTCCAAACCTATTTACAGATCTTCCAGATTCTCCTGTTAATGTCATTGGTAGTCCATGGATATTCCACATACTGCAGGCCTCCCACTGATATTAACCATAGTGCTCACAAATCCTGGAAAAACATTGTCTAGTACACGTGAGAGTACCTATGGTTCTGGATGAGTATTCGAGATGTTAAAAAGTTGCACTAAGAGGATATCAAAATTGTGAAGTATTTGGGACCTTTCTATAGGTCTGTGGATGATCTTTCATAAAGTGCTGCGATCTTGTAGCCATGCTTCTGACAGTTGCAGAGTGTATATAAAGCCATTTCATCTATCATATTTATCTTTGTTAGACATTTGGGTCTCACAACTACGGGATGATCAATAGCAGTATCACAAAGCATGGGTTTTCAAACCATGTCTATTTATATACATTCATGTGGTCGATCTGGCTGCAGTGTGTAATTCAGAGTGCCGAAAGGTGCACCTGGAGACAGTATTTCAGTGACTCAAGAAGTGCACATGAAGGCAATAATTTTACAGACTTGAAGGCTATAGCTAAGTGAAGTTAGAAATTCACATGGTGGCTGTTTTTGAATGAGTTTGGAGATGCACTTGGAGGCCATCAATATGTGAACATGGAGGTCATGATCAGGAGAACATACAGATGCACATTGATTGCATAATTAGGCAAGATTTAAAGTGCACTTAGGAGCCATAATTTGGTAATCTAAAAGATTGACATGGTGGCAACAATCAAGTGAAAGCAAAGAGGTATTTGTAAGTGGTGCATATAGCAGTGGTATATCATGAGTGAGGTATAATAAAAGCTGAGACTCAATGTATTTGTTTACTCCTATTGGTAAAACCATAGTGTGGACAGTACAATACAATACACCAACAGATGAGAGATGACAGATCAATGACTGGCTGGGAGCAGGAGATAGTCAATCTTGGGTTTATATTTTATTCAGCATTTGCTCATGATCATGGCAAGGAGACATGGATGAATTTGCTTTATATTGTCAGGGGTTGGTCAAAAAGTCCAAGGCAATGGGCGATGGGAGAGTGAGATGAGAGGATATCTAGAAATGATTATGAAAACCAGAACTAACAGAATTTCATATGTAGATCATCTTACAGTACTTGGTATCAATGGTACAACTTTCATTCCCTCAGGCAGCAATACTGATACAGGGTTATCTAGATTCGATGAGCTAGAATGTACCTCTGAATTTGAAAATGCCCTCATAACCTCTCACATTCTTCCCATCTTTATCTTCCACCTCTCTCTTTCTGCAGCCTGTGTCAACCATCAGTGCAGAATACATAGTTAAGTTGCCTCTCTCAATGTTTCCCTGTCATTGTTGGGAGTTATCATCAACCACAGCATCCACCGAAGATTAGCTATCTCCCATCCAGTGTTTATTCATTCTCAGGATTGCAGGGTAATTCCTGACTGCAGTCTCAGTTCCTGGCAAACTCCCTACAAATTGACTGCCTTCAGCCAACTCTCCATAAGCTGCAAAGTAAGATGTAAAGTCAACTCATCACACTCTCACAGTTGTGAGTGGACCACTATAGTGCATCTCTGTATGTGGTGTTGCCCCCCATTCAATCGACCACCTCCAAGTGTACCTCCAATTTCATTTAATCACTGCCTCAATAGTAAATTTTTAAGTTCACCTCATCATGGTCTTCACAGTTGTGCAATTGTGGCCTTCCAGATTATCTCCAAACACACATCATAAGGACCTCAAACTGTGTCTCTCAGTTCCCTCGATCTCAAATGCCAAGGTCAGTAGATTATTGGCTCTATGTACATCTTTCAACTCATATAAAGTCAGTGTCAGAGTGTCTGTCCATGTTCACTCAATTATGCCTACAAACTCAATCAATTATTACCTTCAAATATATTGCAAAACTTGCCCAATTGAAGCCTCACAGTGCAGGTTGAAGTTTGCACAATTCTGTTATGCCTTTCTTGTTACAGGTATATTTCCGGGATCATACAGAATCACTCGATTATCCGTATATAGATACTTGAACCGAAATCACGAACTATCATTCGGATTTCCATGTTGGATCTACCTTCCGGATTTGTTCACCTATTAGTCATATCTATATTACCTGCCCTTTGCATCAACTGATCCACGACAATCATCAAGTCAAGTATGAATAAGATCTGAATCATCTTTGAATCAGTATTGGTCGCAATTTCTCCATTCTTAACGGTCACTCCTTATCAGCAGGAAAGCTTATTCCTGGTCGCCGACCAAATGACTATTCACTCATGCTCCAATGGTTCATTCCTAGGCAGATGAGGTGTCATCAATATCAGACTATCATGGTATCTTGAGATATGCAGGGTCATATGAGGGATAAGTCATCAAACAATAGTCAATATATCAGAGTCCTGTCCACGATATGGACATATACGAATCAACCCATAGTTCGGCCACACCCTTTGTGTCTGGGCGAATAGAAAGTGCCATTCATATGTCCTGAGTGGCGTGGGATACTCTCCGTTTAATATATGTCAAAACTGCTCAGTTGCAGATCACTGTATATCTGGCTCCAATAATGAGCAGTCAAATTAAGTGTTCTGATGTTTGCCACAATTGCTAAACCGTTACGTACCCAGTGGGTATATGGGAAGGCACTCCCACTGGCTCTTGGTGATACAAACCAATTCATTGATAATTGGCTTCAGATAAGCTCGTATCTGTTCAAGTTATCGCCAATAGCAATAGTGTCGCAAGATGAGCATTGTACCTTGATGACGTAGATAATACTCTTGTGAGTTAGAACTCAACTATCAATGGTAGAGGCAAAGGATGATACGGAAGTTACGTATGTGAACTCCGAAGCAGGCTTTAGCTGTCTTAGAATTGGTAAGGGTGTGGATCGTCTGATATATAGTCAGCGATACCGACATAGAGAAAGGACATCAATAACAATATCTACAACAAGATGAATCTACGGATACCTGTTGACCTTCTCGACCTGGAGGTTAAGTCTTAACTTTATTCATGTGTATTATCAATGAGTTCTGCATTGAAGTCAATGAGGATACTTCTCCTCCGAAGTCCAGAGTTGTACTTTCAGTATTCAGTTCAATATCACTGATATATCGATCACCTCTTTCTGAATAGTTATTCTTCGTACCTTCGTCAAAGCAAGTCATTGATCGGAAAGTGACCAAGACAATACTTTGGAGTCTGAAAGAAGTCTGAGGACCAGCCCGATAGCGTGGTAGTTCAGCGGATACTTCTGGTCGGATACTCCTGAGTCAGCACTACTCCTTCTGCTGAGGCGAATCTACTTTGCTGTGTCTTGTAGACAAGTCGATACTTGGAGTCGTTTCATTCTTGGACAGTTGGTCCTCGAATATAAGAGCCGGTTGTTAGGACACTACTTTGGCATCCGTTAGAAGTCCTAGAGTCATCATGATAGTATGGTGGTTCACAGGATACTTCTCTCAGGCTCTCCTAAAGTCAAGAACATCAGCCCACTGATAGTGTTGGACGTTACACCTCAGTCGATAATATCTATCGGGAACAGAGAACTGAACAGTCACCTTGTGTCCTTTGGGTGTTAATCCTTATACGCATCCTGAGTGATACCATATTCAACTTCTTCTTTATCAGTCCGGAATTCATTAGGGGCTTTTACTCATTAGTACCTAGCGTGAATCTCCCGGTTTTACAAATTCCCTCATTCAAAGGAATCTCTGAGTTCACTCAATGTGGTTCTACAAGTGCAAACTTCATGTTTACAAGATCATCCCTACCAAGTACATCTTCAAATTCACTTCATAATCACCCCTAAGTACATCTCCAAGTTCACACATTTGCAATCTGCAGATGTCCATTCACTTGCACTGAAGTACCAGCTGCAAACTGTCCTAAAACACATGTGTAGATGAAGCAATATATAGATATATGGATGCAGAGGTGCATACATATGTTGATATATAAATATGCATACTAATTGCATAAATATTTCAAAATTGATTAACAGCAGGAAGTAACTGTGATTGCCAGATATACTGGTAATATTCCTAATGAATATATTGTTGTGAATACTCTTCTCTTCCACGATTCATCAATCTCTTAAGCTTGATATGTACATTTCTAGCTGGTCCCAGAATTGTTGCCAGGTTTTCTGTATCAGCTGAGATGTATTGACCATGGTCCCAGGTTAAACAAAAGGCCACTGCATTTGTTCACCCAAGTTCATATTATGTTGCCAGTTTTTCTGAGTACATCTAAAGGGCACTGCAGTTGTCCAGTCAACTTGGAGATTTGACTATGCTGGGATTCTGGTCTGACAACTCTGAGAGGCTCCCAGAGACTAAAATTCATTTTGATAATAAACAGAATATGTATAACATATTGATACTATAGTCTTACCTTCTACAGAGTCTAAGTATAAGCTTGATGTTTCTTACTGTACATGTAATACTTGCATTCAACAGGAGGAATTATCTTTCTATAATGTACTTATAGTGTAGTATTCAATTATAATTGTATTATAATAACACTCTACCAAAAATGAATTGCGTCAATTGGTCTGTACATTAGCTTGTTGGATTGGATTCATTTATCAAACTTCAAATCCAGATCTGAATGTATTCATACTGTACGCCCTTCTTCACAAGCTACTCTAATTCAAATGTTGCTAATAACAATCTTTTCATAGACATTTCTGCTTTCCTGAATTGTAATATTAAATTAATATCTGGTGACCAAAGCAGAAGTTGATCTACAAATTACAAGCAATACATTAGTTGAAATCTGTGATACTAATTAACAATAAATGTGTTTATGGGATATAACTTATGATCCTTATGGTTATTCAACAGATTTATGCTATATAGTGATATTTAGAATATTGGAAGCAGTTCTTGATAGACTAATCTGAGGAATCATAATCAAAAATAACCATCTTCTACTCCCACAGTTAAGGTACCTGAATCTGCAAACACAATATTTTACATAGTATTTAGCATAACAGTTTTGGTAGAGTGACTGATATGTCTGGTACTGAAATCGATCTGTCATGTAAATAAGTCATATAGTATTGCAATTCAAGTACAACTGTTATATACAAGATTTGTGTTATGATGGGTTTAACTTTAGTTATCACGGTCCAAAAGTTGTTGAATAGTATTCTACCGGGGCAACTGATATTGGTCATTGCATTATATTATGTTATAATATTAGTTCACTTCTTCGTAAGAGATATTGCTAAATTTCAAGCATTCTTTATCAATTGCAATTACTGGTTTGTTTTCTTAAGTTTACTATAGGGTATTAATAATAATATGCAAATTTGGAGTAATAAAAATAATACCTATTGCTCAACAATTACTCAATTGATGTGTCTATATCACTTCAAATCTTGTAGTTAATATATAGATTATTACTAAAGTTTTGCTTTTCATTAACTCATCCAAAATATTCACTTTGCTCATTAAATATTAAGTATGTCCAAAAAATTTCGAAAAATTACTCTCAAAAACTTATCAAGCTACCTATGTAACATCTCACATCCATTGATCTATTTACCAGGAATATTACTTGAAAATGAATGTTTCCTATCTATTTCCTTTGCCTTTCTATACTTGTTCACATTATCTGATCTTTCATTCATATCATATAATATACTATCCAGTAATTGCATCTACTATAATATAAATATGGTCTATTTCAATCTCTTTATTTCACATAATTTGTACTTACTTTCACATTTCTACACTTGAATTTTCAAATATCACTCTATTATATCCTGTAACAATACCAGTGGCAACCTTGAATATTTCTATTCAGGGAATTGAACACTTGGTGTATATAGTACAATATGCTATAACTGCATCAGTAGCTGTCTATTCCCCTTTTTATTATAATATCTGATGTTTTCACTTTTTCCTAAGAAATTACAACTGGCTGCAGGTTCACAGAGCTTCAAGTATATTTGAATTGATCATGTTTCTATTTCAGATGGATTTAGGTTAATGATCTTTTTTTCAGCCATCCGATTTCTATCTCTGACACCTTTAATCATTTCAAAAACCACATACTATTGACATTCTATACAGTTCTGTTTTTCAATATTCCAGATTTGCCGTTGAGCTGTTGGTAGTTTAGTGGTGTTTATTAAAGATGCTTCCAGATAATATCTGATTTCTATTCAACACTTTAGTATATTATACTATCCACTCATACATGCTGTAGAATATGTACCAATCCCAAGTTTTCATATTAACCTGTAGCGTACTGTATTGTTTACAGTTCATTGGAAAAGCTTTGGAGATCTAGGCACCAAGATATTGGAACTTAGATACCAATTCATTATCTTCTTCTAGTTCTGTTGATTCACAGCAGGGGAGTGTGTGTACTTCTGCTCCAGATATTGGTACTGCTTCTGGAAGATCCACTTCAGCCACTCTGGCTCTAAGGTTTAATTTATTACTTGGTTGCTTTCATATAGACTTCACTTTTCTGGGTAATTATTGCTCATCATAAGTAATATGCTTCCACACATCTGAATTTGTTGCAGTTGTTTATCTGTTATTAGATTTCATTGTACTCTAACAAAGTATCACTATAGGGTCATTCATATATATTATGTTGTTGAATGTATACATGTCAGAATAGAGACTGTTAGATATTTAACTAAGTAATCTTCCTCTGGAGAAGTTGAATCACAACAAGGTATTGGTGGCTAAGCCTACATTTAAACAACTATAACGTACTAGACAATCTGGATGAGCACCTCCTATGCTTGTACGTATTCTTGGATAAGAGTTTTCGGCTTCAGTATTGTTATTTATAAGATACAACACCTTATACCTCAGTATCAAAGTTAATCAAGAGTACTACTCAGTTTCAAATGTAACACACATTATCTGGCATCAGATTCTGTATTTGCTATTATACTCTGCATTATAAGTTATACTGAACATTTCAGATACTGGCCAATTTTAGTTTTCAAAGAATCTTATTAAGCCAATGCCTATATAGCTTGTAGTATAGTTACTATACTAATTAAGCTTCTATATAATATCTCTGACACCTCTCTCAAACTCAAAATTAACTTCTATTCTCCCACTCTGATATATTTTTATCTTTTCACTCTTACAAATTTGTTATACTCAGTAGGTAATACTCTTTATACCACTCACTATGTTCATTCCAAAGTTTTTACACAATCTGCTTCTTAACATATAGCAGCAACTGACTGATAGGTACATCAACATATTTCTGAGCTGTATACAGCAGTATATTATCTCTAATCCACTCTCAGCACCTTATCACTCACTGTCTGCAGCTCTCTTTTAGCATATCCAGTTACTGCTATACGAAAATTAATGTTGCAATGTCCAGACTGATCCTCCATAGAGTACTCTGTGTCTCTCCCAACTGACAATGTGTACCCTTCAACCAGTATAACCAATGTCAATTATCTGAAGCTAACCCAATTTGGGTCCACACTGATATACTGCAATCTACTCCCAGTACATTCTGTTACAATTACATCAGTCTCATTCAGACTGACCATTTCTATCAAACACTCTGAATACTCTGTCACTCTCACCAGAAATTGACATTGAATATTTTCAGACTAATCATTTGCAGCCGGAGTTCAGATATTCCAGTCACTATCACATCAAGCTAACTCTCATTAAATTGAGTGAGATGGTATACAGCACAATATCTTTGTATCTAGACTGGCAAGTTGCAGTCTACACCCAGAGAATTCTATTACTATCATATCAAGCCAACTTACAAGCCATCTAGACTAACTCTCTGTAGTTTATTCTCAGCATATCCCATCACCAATCTCAAGTCCACTCCTAATACATCCATATTAACCATCTGCCATGTATACTCATTTAGTTCTGGCAGACTCTCAGTAGCCCTCTGCCAATGTGTTGGTTACAGGTGATAAAGCTGAAAACATAGACATCTCAAGTACATATTTATTTCTTGTAGACTAAGCATTTGTAGTATACTTTCATTGAGTGTCATCTCTACCATCTCCACCGCACTCTGGTTTTGCCTTTACTAACCATTCACAGCATACTCTCTTCTTCACACACAGACTGTCTGCCATCTTCTCATTTATATTCTACCACTTACATCTTCAACCAACTCCAAATCAATTTGAACCAACTATTTCAACTTCTTCCAATATGTAACCAATATCTGTCAGCTCCCAGTCACACTGTCTCTACAATCTCCATGTGCACCTACGTGTGTGGCCCAGTGCTATCTCCAAACTAAAGTTGTGTATAACCTTTCTATATACCTCCAAGTTAACCTCGAAGTAATCTTTAAACTGTACCAGTTGTAACGGCGGCACGTGACCCAGGTCCGGGTAACAGCCGTTCTATATAGTCAGCTCGCCACGAGACTTAGATCTCTAGCGATAATCTTACCTATACACCTATATTTACTATTACTCGAGTTCAAGTTTGCAACCATATACCATAATTACCATGCGTATGCCTATAAGGCCAAACGCTGGCATACGTGGCCTTACAATATTATCGCTTTTCTGTAAACGGATACGTTTCGCTCATGGGATTTCACGAGTTTTACCCCTATTCTACGTGTCGCATACGAGTTCGCCAGAATCGACTCCGAATGGAACCAATGGTCGAAAGAGTTAATTGCATACGGTCGATTGAGATGAGTTCAAATACCGACAGCTACATTGAGCACCCATTGTCGAAGTCTACATGATCGCCGTACCCCTAAACGCGCCACATCATCAAGTCAACAATTGAGAATACTGCCTTCAAAACGACATATCGAAGCATGATTACTGCAAGCACGGATATCGATCGTTTCATCATTCAATTGGGCACCCTGATGGCAGCGGGGAAGAGTTCAGAGACCAACTCTCGCACGAGACGCGTCACCGGCGATGAGGACCATTATCACGACTAGAGGCCGCGACTATTCGATTCGGCCAATGATAGAAACCGAATACGATAGAGATATTGAGTCGAACGCCATTCCTACATGTCAATTGAGCGCAATCATCAGTCGGAGAACCTACAATCAATGACATGATCTTACCCCTGAATCGGCTGTACGAAGAACCGAAGGCGAAGTCGAAAGACGATTGCCAATCAGCCCAGTTGCGACTACATCCCTTCGAATTGAGTAAAGTGCATCGACTTCAATTGGCGTGTACACCTACAACTCTAGCAACCTCGAGGAAGCTCGGAGGACAGCAACACCAAAGCCATTTCTGATAATTCCAACAATCCCGATCCCGGGAATTAAAATCGGTCAAGTCAGATAAGCCCAGTGGAGGCAGCCGTGCCAACTGATCACCAGCGCTGTGGCTTTCAAAGGAAGTCTACGAAAGCCAAAAGCCAAACCGGTAATGCACTCGGTGCGGCTGCGCAGACCACAAAACCTACCTTGTACCAAATATACATGGCAACAGGCAGCGAGTCAAAGCACAAATTGACTGCGGTGCAATGAGCATCATTTTATCGCCGAGCCTACGTAGGAAACTCGAGCTACCATAGGAACCAGCATTCACCTCCACCCTGGCCTGGTGATGATGTATGTAAAGAGTCGAATGGCCAGTCTCTTGGTTCAGTATTTTGAACACCTTAAACCGGTTGATGAATCGGAGGTTTCAGTCGTCCCAATGAAGGTATACGACCCAGTTTTGGGCTTGCAATGATTTATGGCGAGAAACCCGGAAATCGACTGCAGCAACGGTCGATTGACAGCCCTGCGAGCGCCAGATGGACTGCAACGGGCGAAGATTGCAGAAGCAGATTGGATAAGTCCTCTGCCGGAACCCGGTGAGGTAACCAACATGGTGAGCCTTCTCAGGGTATACAACTACTCGGGGCTACCACATTCGATCATCTGTGAGCTAGTGAGGAGGTGGTCAAGGCATTCGCCATATGACTTGGAGAATGTCAAGGGTTGCTCGGAGCATGACTGGAAGGCATCACCGAATGTGAGAGAAACCCCAGGATGCTGAATGCACGAGCAGGAGCAGCGGCGGTAGTTGCGGCAGAAGAGTGACACAGTGACGGTGCTTGAATGACTCCTACCGGCTCGCCGAGACACGAAGGGAGAAACTGGTCAACGGGGCTTGGTGCTATTGTGACGAACCATCTGATCCAGCTATCCCGGGACCCCTACCCATCTCCACTCCGCCAAGTATGCTACAATGCAGAATGCAGAAAAGGCTAATGAGAATAGGAACAGACATAGTTAATGTGGAGATGGTCACAGATGATGGGGTCGCATACCAGCACAATATCAAGATTCGTCGTATCCTTGTGAGATACAAGGACTATGTGGACGTATGCAGCAAAAGATATGGCAACTCTCGCACCACACCTTTCAAGGCATCCAAAGGGAATTCGTGAGGAAGAGCGGTTCTGGCTGAAGAGGGTGAGAAGAAATGACAGGGTACCCGGCCATGAGGAACCACACAAATTGTGTGGATCTACGAAATCTCGGAAGAGCGAAAGAAGGACGGCGGACTACGGCTGTGTGTGGACAACCGAGCTCTCAATCAAGCCCCGGTGAAAAACTAAAATCCTCTCCCACTGATCCCGGAGATGCTCGACAGGACCTCAGGAATGCCTATCACCTAATCCAAATCAAGGAAGGCGACGAGTACAAAACCACGTTTCGCACCCGGTACAGGCAGTTCAAGCACCCAGTCATACCGTTTGGGTTGACGAACGCAGCAGCTACCATATTACCAAGCTACAATACCAATCAGAAGAGATAAGTCGTCGGCAGAGAAACGACCTTTAAAGAGAGGGATGACCCTACCAGAACCGAAATCCCCATATACTATGACCCTATCAGAGGTGCCGGAATGAAGACAGAGTGCACTTAACAACAGAAAAGTCCAGCGGCACCCAGAGAGCGGCGATGAATGCACCCAGAGAGCGGGGATAAGCGTACCAGAAGAATCAACATACGCACCTAGCATCCGGAAGATGATCAGCTCACCTAGAGAATTCACGGCCAAAGCTCAAAGTCAGAGACGACGAGAACAGACCAAGCGAAGTCCGAAAAGGCGAAAAGCAAGTCGAAACACGAAGCAAGTCAACAATCAAAGCAAGTCAAAGAAAGGACAAAGCAAGTGGAAAAATGAGACGAAGCAAGCCAAGAGACAAGCGAAGTCGAAGACCTCTGAAGCGCAGAGACAAAGCCCGCCGAAAGACGCGTCGATCAACAAGATCACCAAACGTCTACCGAGCTACGATGGCAATCGACAATCGATATGATGAAGTCGTCGATGGAGCAACAAATTTTCAAAAAGGGGGAGATAACTGTGTCCATACGATCAAGTCCTACAGACAAGTAAACAAGCTCTCCTGGAGACAGTCTACCGAGACACACACTGAGAAGTCGACCGAGAAGTCTACCGAGAAGTCGACCAGTCAAGTCCTACCGACAAGCCAAAAGCCCACCTGGATGCAATCTACTGAGACGCACCGAGAAGTCGACCGAGAAGTCTACCGAGAAGTCGACCAGTCAAGCCCTACCGACAAGCCAAAAGCCCACCGGGATGCAATCTACTGAGACCCACCGAGAAGTCGACCGAGGAGTCTACCAGAAGTCTACCAGAAGTCGACCGTAAAGTCTACCAAGTCGATCAAGATTCAACTGAAGCCTCCTTTCGAGAGCACAACCATGAAGTCGACCTGATGGTCACCGAAGCGGACTTCCAAAGATGACTACCTAGTCAACCAGCATCTGGAAGTCAATGCCACTTACCGATGACTACCGCTTGAGAGATATTCGACGAAGCACTGCACGAAGGCTCAAGAGATCGCAGGCACGCTTGAATTTGGTAAGTATAACCATCTTTAGAAAGGCTCACTTGTTAGATGTCCATTAATGCGACGCGACTACACGTGATGCAATTGACCTATATGATCGACGGCTACGACCGATGCCGGCAGCGGAAGATCCATCAATGCCAAGTCATGAGCGGAAGCTCTACCACCCTGACGAATTCCGACAATGACCTATGCCGAGATATACGAGCTACGGGAATGATGGTCGTTGGAGCATAGGTTAGGAAGTCGAGATATGGAGATGGGATCACTTTTGGATGTTTTTTTGTTTCATCTCTTCTTCTCTTCTTTGGATCGCGGCCCGGTACAAATGGCGTCGGCATGGGTTTTTACCACCAGCCAATGGAGGTGGAGTTTCCCCGTGCGCCAGATCTGCCGGAAGGTCGCCATTGAGCTGTACCGATCGGTTGTGGGACTTATGGGTTCGTACGATCGCGTATATAGGATGATTGTTTCATTCTTTGTTTCCCTTTCCTTTCCGTTTCTCTTGCATGGTTTATGCAGCCCAGGAGGTCTGCGCCTAAAGAGAGGGATAATGTAAGGGCGGCACGTGACCCAGGTCCGGGTAACAGCCGTTCAATATAGTCAGCTTGCCACAAGACTTAGATCTCTAGCGATAATCTTACCAATACACCTATATATACTATCACTCGAGTCCACATTTGCAACCGTATAACATAATTACCATACGTATGCCTAAATGACCGAACGCTGGCGTACGTGCCCTTACACCAGTATGCTAACTATGTTCCACATTCCAGTTAACCTTAAGGATTGGGTACAGTAGCAATGAACGATTTTGGTTGTAGATAGATAGCTAAATGGAGGTTATAACAAAAATACATTCACAATGTAAATATATAATGAAAGTTATGTATTTAATCTACAGTCTATTATAAGTGCAGCAATTAAAAAATATACTGTATCTACGAAATGTTGAGGTATCTGTAACTGTATACTGCTTTGTAGATTTCATGATGTCATTGAAATGCCCTACCACCCTCATGCGAAGAAGATGCTATTTGAAGTATCTCAAAAGGCTACGCATTTAGAAGTGTGAATTCCAACTTGAGTTATGACCTGATGATCTCAGGTAAACTGGTTGCTATATACGACCATTGTACACCAGCAAAAAAAAAATCCGTCCAGGCAAAATGGCTCCATCTGGGTGGACGCGCTCTCTCGAAGCCGTCAGAGACACCATGGTGGTGGATTACTCCGTGCCCGGTGTCAAAGCAACACTTCATGTTGCATATCGCCCTCTGATCACTGTTTCACCGTTTCTTCTCATTCCGTCGGTCTCCTATTTTAAACGATCACTCTGGCATTGAGCCCAACTGTGACCTCACGTTGCAATGAGTTCATTGGGGACACACTTGCATCGGGTTTGCATTTCGATGGGTGGCGCTGGGATAATCTCTCCTCGCATTCCTTCTACCTGCGCACAAAATGCAATTCTCTCTTCACTAATTACACACATCATTCCAGGTCACCAGAGCTATGTGGCAATTGACAATCCATCGCTCGTTCCGTCCCTCTGCTGTCATACTACTGACAGCTATCTCTGGAATCACATGCACCCAGCCGACAATGTGTCCCATGCTGAAAACATCCAAAGCAATGGCTGTCGGTCTGTTTCTCAGTTGTACAAAATCCGAGACGGGAATCTGGTTACCTGAGTTTTCAGGTATTGTGATGAGCGCCAGGGCTAACCAGTACTCAACGAAAGCTCTATTCTCGTTTAGGAGTTTGATTTTGAATAGTCATTGCAGTTGCCACGGGAGACGCCCATTGAGCGTGCCATGACACCTCCCCGGGCGTAGCTTTACCCACTCCAAGTCGCTCCGTCGATCCCCTCCGCTCCGGCTCTGGCTTCTTGTGCATCGTCACATCTCCGAGATGCGTTCACGATCTCAACCCTCAACTTGAACTATAATACCATGGTGAGGACAGAGCTCCATTGCGCGCAGTTGTTCGTCCGATATATACCTCCTGTTACGACTCATATGCTTGATAAACTCCTGCGTGCCGCTGTAAATTGCTACATCATGCATTGCGTTTTGCGTATTTTCGAGTAATGCTCCGAGGGCTTTAATCATAGTGTCAGGATGCTGTCCATAATGGCGGTTTTGGGGTCCCATCAATTCGGGCTTCGCACATGACTGGGAGCTCAGGGGGCCAGCCAGATCAGCCCCGGAAGGGAAGACTTTGCAGGCGACAGCACTGTTCTCCGGACAGTGAGTGAGGGCTGGGAGATTGAGCTCTCTGATTTCGAAGCAGAGAATGCGACACTGAGAGGTGATTACTTGCGGCAGGTAGTTGAGATTCTGATTGGAGCCTTTCCAACTGTCCTTCAGGTTCAGTTTATGTGCTTGTTCATGTGACTCGGCAGAATACTGTTGCAAGGCTCCGTATCAACGAATCTTGTAGACCCAATGAGACATCAAGTGGATTTTCGGAAAGTTGAATTTGGCATCCAACTCCTTAGAAACATCTATCCTGTGGCTGATGTAATCCCACCAGGCGTTCATTTCGCGCCGCTTCTTGGATGGCATGCAAGGTTAATCATTGGTTTCCTCATCTACCTTTCACATCTTCATGAGTTCCATTCTGAGGGAATTGGCTTTGGCCTTTACCTTTTTGCCCGCTTGCCCAAGTAAGAAAACATCTTTCAAGCTGTGCAAACGATGCAAAGCGTCATCCAGGTAGCTCAATGTTGCATCATCGTGAGATTTATATCGAGCATACATATAGAACTCCAGCAATGCCCATGTGCACTCAATTGCGTGATTGAATATGGGACACTAAGCAGGGTTTCCGCCTCGTAGAGACTGGGTCATAACTCCAAGCAGGTACCTGCTCATTTCCTTCATCTCCTTCCCATTCCATTGAAAAACTTCCTCATATGACATATTTTTTGGTGTGAGGTCATGGTAAGCAGGCTCGGATAACCAGATTGCATTTTACCTGTTGAGCCGTTTGTGCATCTTCATGAGGTGGAAAATACACTTCTGGCGATGGTCAAGCATGCCGATCTGCATTGTATGGAGGAGGTCTGGTTTTGGGAGGTTGCTCACGACACAGGGAATATGTCAAAACACATTGGATCCATGGTGAACATTGCACGATGAGAGTTCGGCATCGGCTGCCTTGGTGTTGGCATCACCGAGCGTTCTATCTAGGTCGTGATCCAGCCAGGGGTGTTGCTCGTCAGAAGGGACATAATCTCCAAGTTTGTGCTTTGGACACTCGCACCAAAAACAGACATGCTGCTCTATATGATGTAGGTCACTATACCGAGGGCAATCTGCAAGCCATGCTGCTCAACCCGGTTTGCAACGCCTGAAGTCACCGTCTGCACAGAGAACCTTGTAATACCTGCTCTCGGTGGTGGGAGTGTGTTTAAAAGTGATTGGCTGGAGTACCCACCGGAGTACTTAGTTCAGCACCTCTCTGTTCGTTTGCCACTGCTTATCCAGCCGCTTGTGAGGAATATGGTGGTTCTTGATTGGAATCAGCAGGAGAGCAACCATTACAATGCTGTGCGTTGAGAGCATCTGGCGGATCATCGACGATAGATCGCAAGTTGTCATGGACACAGGCCACTCTTTCTTGGCGCCAGCAAAATTCGAGAGATGTGTTCCGTCGGACACGAAGATCAAGCTACACAGTGTATCCCCCACTGTGAGCTTTGCCTTACCTTCAATTAGCACGTTATTATCCTCGAGTATCTCTGCTTTCCTGTGTCTCCCACCACCAGTCCGCAGTGTGCATTTCAATATAGAGGAGTTTCGGTGGCATATCGCTGTTGACGCAACGCGGACAGACGTAAATGAGATGCTCGGCGTGGGCTGGCGGCCGCATCAACCATCTCATGCTTCTGATGATGTCTGGAATACAGTATTTTATATTGTGTTGGTGATTGTCATTCCATCTCATATCCTCGAGAGTGTGTAGTTCCCACTCCCCGACAGCGTGATCATCTGGTATGCTAGCCACGAGCTCCTGGACGCCACCCCTGTTTTGGATGCTTCGGAAACTCAGAGAGGTGTTTTCTTCCTTCAGCACGTTGTCATATTACGTCTACAGACCCTTCTTCTTGATGCCAAACTGGATATATTTGTACACTTCATGTGTTGTGAACGGGTAGTAGGGATTGTTCTGTAGGTTTTTCTCAAGGCAACCCCAAGCGTCACATTCCCATGGCTCAGCAATGTAATCACTCAGCAGAGTGCTGGCGCCAGGGGATGTTTCCGTCGGTGACGGAGGAGGTGGCGGTGGTGGAGACTCCGAGTCTGCAATGTGTTCACCATATTCGAGATAGCAAAATGCGTCCAAGTCTTCGACTCAATCATTGGTAGCGGTGAATCCACATCACTGTGCGGGTCAACTGCGTTGGGGGACGCTGCGAATGGTCAGATTCTTCTTGCATGCAACTTGACGGTGTTCAGCATGGTGTAATCTGATATGTTCAAGTCGCCAGCTGTCTGAGGTGAACCTCCATTGGCATGAAAATTCAGGGCAATGGAAAGGGGTCTTCTCTGGCATTCTCGACGACACACGAGGAGTGGAGTATTCACTGTATTCAGGGACGATCATTGATGCTGGGCCTTAGCTGCCTGGCGTGAAAGCTCACGATATTTTCAGCTAACCTGAGAGAGTTATTGAGCCTCAACACCATCCAAAGGAGGTTCCTTACACGCCAGGAGTTGCAAAAACACTGCATGCGCGATGTCCCATAATACTATGAATAAAATAATGCCAATACAAAACCCATGAATGAAATAAACCCTGAGCAATCAAAACACCTTGCGACATGTGTAACAATCAATGCCTGAGATAACAATAGTAGAACAAAGAAAACGAACAAGACAAGAACCTGACCCTAACCCGAACACTACAACCATCGCCTCCTCTGCAACCCAAGGACTTCTTCACTCCTCACCTACCGAGCCTTAAGGGCACGGCTCAGGGAGAGCGACAGTGGGGAGAAGGATGTCGGGGAGAGCGACATCGGGGAGACTGTCACCACCTGCCGATTTGCTGAGCAGCTGCTGACCCACATCCTCATCCGAGCTGTTTCCAGTTGCCTCAGCTTGTCGCAGGTTTGGCACCACCCAGCGAAGTTTTTGCGGTGTCACAAGCCCCAAATCATCCAGACCACTGAGGGGATGAGTCTCCGGCGTTCATGGTCGTGAGCGAGGCTCCGCGGTGTGTGAAGGTGGGGCAGGGGCCGGAGGTTGTGGCAGTGGAGTATGCTCGTGCATCTCCTCACCTTGCTCAGGTAGCACAATTGGCTGATTGTCTACCATGGTATCTACATCATCAGCCGATGTATTTGTCCTCTCTTCTTGGCCAATCATCTGAGGTTCTTTTCCATCATCGTCATCCTCATCATCCTCCTCTTGATCTTCCTCCTCTTCATCGTCACCGTACCTTTCCTTATCTACATCGCCATCTAAAGCAACGCCATCTGTTGTGTCCGCATCAACCTCCATGCGCATCTCCACATCAGAATCATGTTCTCAGTCATATTCACCATCTGACTCCTTGGTAAAGTTGGTATCATCATCTGAGGAAATTAACATGATGGGTGATGCTTCCAGCTATAAATATACCCACTCTAGTCAGCTCTCCGTGCCCATATTGTTAGGGGTTTTCCCTGATAGCGGTAATGATACATGTATGACTGAAGCAATTACACATGACTACCATATGGAATTGGATACCATTAGTCATGAAGCAAAACACCTTCTTGCGTATCAGTGCATGTCATCAGTCAGATGGCCTTTAGTGGGGTTACATCTGAGCCGTATGTAATGATTTGATAAGAGCAGTCTTATCAAGCGGATTCGCAAGATGATGCAATCATGATGCCATGACCGGGATGTGAAAAACCATCAGCGGTGCGCATGATTATTA
>Ga0307515_10000848_pt1 | contig 70311 bp, 52 predicted proteins | sample 17_EM_MG_FD_194513 | JGI IMG/M metagenome (GOLD analysis project Ga0307515, IMG submission 194513) | Populus trichocarpa ectomycorrhiza microbial communities from riparian zone in the Pacific Northwest, United States - 17_EM | ecosystem: Host-associated > Plants > Roots > Unclassified | place... | reverse complement strand
ACCATCTCCCGGTATGCTTTGATAATTTGATCAGCCTCGGGTGGCTTTGTGCCGAAACGTTCTTTAAATTGTGGATTATCAGGTATTTTAACAATCCACGAATCGTTTTGGAATAGGTTGATAACCACTACATCGGGAGTATATTTTGTAAAATCCCAAAGGTTCGTTGGGTCGGTTGGGTCAAGGCGGTTATACATTTCGGGCATAATAAGCGGGAACCAGCTTACCAATACGCCTATGCCACTTTTAGCCGTGGCCACATAAGCCGCATCATAATGACGAGCTGTTATCGCGGCATAACTAATGTAGCCATTTTCATAAGGCGCACTTCCCCTATCCTGCCCGGTAGTATCTTCAACAGCATAACCGCATGTGATGGAATTGCCAAAAAATTCAATTTTGCGTTTCTTAACCGGCGGCGGCGGCAATATTGATGCCCCCTTATCTAAAATAAACTGTATAAACGTGGTTTTACCCTTATCCCATTCGGTGCGTTTAAACAGTTCAAGGCTGTGGTTGCCGTCGGGCAGGCCTTCGGCAAGGGTGTATGTTTTTTGGGCATTCTCCAGGTGTAAGGTATTGATTACCTTACCATCTACAATAATTGTGAAATAGTTTTCGCCTCGCTCATCCTGCAAAACGGCCGATACCCCGGTACCTTTAAAGTTAATTACGGCAGATGAACCTGTCCAATAAAATTCCGCAGCTTCATCGGTCATGTTAATGCGGCCGGTATAGCGGATATGAGTATCCTTGCTTTTGAGCACCAGGCTCTGCGCCTGGCAATTTGATAGGGCTCCTGACGATACCAGGAATAGGATTACAAAGTAAAGTTTACGCATTTTTTTACCGGTTTACAGGCCTAATTTATGAAATTTGCCGACGTAAAACAAGCCCGTAAACATCCCTCCTGCCATGCACCGTTCGCACACCTTTCGACACCCTTTTAAACACCAAACCCGTACCTCTGGATACCTTTACAAGCAACATTGAAGCACCCGACGAACTAATGACCAATGACAGCGCAGCGAAATGACCAATGACGCGAAGCCCTAATCAACCGGGGTACCAAATTGCAACAGGTAACCATTGTAATCGTAAATGGCAAATTCGCGCATGCCAAAATCAAAAGTTTCAATGGGGTAGCAAATAATGGCGCGTTCTTTCAACTCCTTCCACAAGTCATCAACCTTATCGGTGCGGATGTACAATGAACCGGTAAACTTGGGCATCCCGAAAGGCTCATGCTCATTAGGTAGCGCAAACATAATTTCGATATCATCCCGGCTAACTGTTGCCCAACCCCAGCGCTCATCATAGCCAACACATGTAAAGCCCAGGTTATTGATGTAATAATCTACCGTTTCCCGTACCTGCCGGGTGTATAACATTGGAGTGATAGTTTTTAGGGCCATGCGTAGAGTTGCTTATTATTTTATATCGATATATCAAATGTAGCACATTTACAATTCATCTTCAGATAGCTCAATATCCTTTATCTCCCTCAGCTCTCTTAAGCTTCCTTGTTGAGTTTTGAGATCTCCTTTAATATCAATTACCTTATTAGTTTTATTGTTCGTTACAATAACTCCTATAATATGCAATGTACCCGCGCTAACCGCATCCCATTGTTCGTATATTTTGTAAGTAAAACCGTCGTTAACAAATTGTAATTGGAATATTTCGGTAGCTTCATTACGTACGCCGCCGCCTCTAATGTAATAATCCCATTTAAATTTCTTAAAGCTATTATTTAGGTCTCTGGGATATTCCAAATCAATATGATCAACGGTGCCAAACCGATAAACCACATATTTTTTATGACTATCTACAGCACAGGTTAATTTTTTACCGTTGATAGTATTAAAGCCGATCACTTCCCGTTCGTTGCTTTTTAAATATACCTGCGCCTGAATAGTAAACGAGAACAATAGCAGTCCAGCTAACAATATCACCGAACGATATTTAGCAAAATACACTGTCATTGTCTATTTCAAATATACATAAGTTATCCCATCCCCGCCCCTATCTGCGTGCTCGTCTTCCAGTCTGTCAACCTGGTCGTATTTTTTGAGGTATTGGCGTATCATTTTGCGCAAGATGCCATCACCTTTGCCGTGGATGATTTTGAGGTTACCAAACCCCATCATCAGGGCACGGTCAAACAGTTTTTCGATATTGTGCAGGGCATCTTCGGTTCGTTGGCCGCGTACGTCAATCTCCGGACTAAAATTAGCAAAATCGCTGGTATGCGAGTTCATGGTACGCCTAACGTCTTTGGGTACCGATGATTTGCTCACCCGCTCCACCTTTTTCTTTTTAGCCACGGTGCGTAAATCGCCTATGGCAATTACCACGTTATCGCGGATGATCTCTATCACCTGCCCGGTAGTTTCCGAGTCGGTTAATTTTACCCAATCGCCAGGCTTCAACTCTTCCCCGGCGGTTGCTGCTGCTGTGGTTGGTTTTACCTGCTCAACTTTTACCGTGTTCTTTTTAAGCTCAATATTCAGATTCTCGCGCAGGTTGCGGGTGATTTCCTTATCGGCGTTACTGCTTTTAATTTCGGATATGGTGTTTTCAACCAGCTTATTGGCATTAAGGATAATGTTTTTGGCCTGGTCTTTAGCTTCGCGTATCAGTACTTTTTTATTTTCGTCCAGGTAACTTTTCAGCTTTTCGTTCTCGGCCTGCAACTCGTTCACCTTGCGCTGCTGCTTGTCCAGCTTTTGTTTAGTTTCAAATATCTCGCGTTTTTCGCGCTCAAGGTCAACCAACAGAGTGTCTACCTTTTTCTGACCTTCGCTTATTTTGTTCCGGGCCAGGTTAAGTACGTTTGGCGGCAGGCCTATTTTTTGGGCTATCTCAAAAGCGTATGAACTGCCGGGCTTGCCAACTTCAAGCCGGTAAAGCGGCTTCATCTCTACGTTATTAAACAGCATCGATGCATTTTCTATCCCTTCGGTATTGCTGGCGAAGATCTTAAGATTGCTGTAGTGCGTGGTTACCATCCCCCTCACCTTTTTATGATTTAGCGATTCCAGCACGGCTTCGGCAATGGGGCCGCCAAATTGCGGGTCGGTACCGGTACCAAACTCATCAATCAGTATCAGGGTTTTACCATTGGCCTGCTCCACAAAATTTTTCATTTTAGATAGGTGGGCGCTATAGGTACTCAAATCACTCTCGATAGATTGGTCATCCCCTATATCAACAAACATTTGCTTAAATACGCCAATCACACTGGCTTCGGCAGCAGGTATCAGCAAGCCGGCCTGCACCATCATTTGCAGCAGGCCAACCGTTTTCATACAAACAGATTTACCGCCCGCGTTGGGGCCCGATACCACAATGATGCGTGTACCTTCGTCAATCTGCACGTTTAAAGGCACTACCGTTTTTTGCTCCTTTTTAAAATTCAGGAACAACAGCGGGTGGCGGGCATTAAATAATTTCAGTTTTGGCTCGTTCACCACCTGGGGCATTTCGCCTTCAATATCAATGGCAAACAGGGCCTTGGCGCGTACAAAATCAAGCTTGGTTAACAGGCTGTGGTATGATAGTAAAAGCGGCGCATAAGGCCTTAACTCGGTTGTTAAGGCTGTCAATATTTTAACAATCTCGCGGCGGCGCTCAAATTCCAGGTCGCGTACACGGTTGTTGAGGGTAAATACCTCTTCGGGTTCCATGTAAACGGTTTGGCCCGAGGCCGATTCATCGTGAATAAAACCTTTTAGCTTACGCTTGTTTTCGGCCAGGAGCGGGATGCACAGCCTGCCATCGCGTACCGTGAGCGATCCATCGGCCGTCCAGCCGCTCGATGATGCATTTTTAAAAATCTGGTCAATTTTTTTGCGGGCTTCCTGTTCGGCTTTGGCTATGCCCGATGTTATCTCCTGCAAATCGCGCGATGCATTGGGGCGTATTTTTCCTTTGGGGTCAATAACGGCGTCAATCTTTTTCAGAATGGCTTTCTCAATAGGCAGGTGCTCAAAAAGCGCCTCCAGGTTAGGATAAAGCCCTTCCCGCTCGCTAAAATAAGCGATAACGGCAAATACTGTTTGCAGAGATGCCTGCACCTGGTAAAATTCTTCCTCGCTCAAAAAAACACCTTCTATACGGGCTTTATTGGCCAGGGATTTAATATCAAAAAAATGATGAATGGGTAGTGCAGTATCGTTTACCAGGATATTTTTGAACTCGTTGGTCTGGCTTAAAAACTTGGCAATCTGGTCGTAATTGCTCATCACCTGTATCTTATCAACCATTTGCTGGCCCATCTCGCTCAGGCAATGAGCCTTTATTAATTCCTTTACTTCGGTAAACCCAAGCTTATCTACACTATTTAATGGGTACAGCATTAAGTTTTTTTCTATGTTTTAATTTTTTTGCCGAGTCGATTTTTGAATTCATCGCTCTTTTAGTTTTTGCCTGTTTAGCCAAATCGGCCTTTAACGAATCGGCTTTTTGGGCCATCACCCTTTCCCTGATTTTTGCCTGCTTAACCGAATCGGCTTTTTGGGCAGGTGTTTTTGGCTTAAGCAACGCTTTCCTTACCGAATCCGCTTTTAGCGAATCGGCCTTTTGGGTAATTGCGCGCTGTTTGTTTTGGGACAGATTAACAGAATCTGACATGGTTTTTATCCTAACCTCAACAGAGTCATATATTTTAAACAGCTTGTCGGGTTCGCTGGCGTAGTACTGCATGCTTTTCCTGAATTGGGCCGAGTCGGTATCGAATTTCCTGAAAGCATCTAAATATTTGCCCATGCCATATTTGTACAGGCTATCGCCTCCCTGCAAACCATTGTATAACGATCCATCTATGAGGTGTATCTGCACCAGTAAACCGGTCATTTGTTTGGGCTGGATAAATTTTGAGGGGACACTATCGCCTTTGCAACCGCACAAAAAAAGTGTTACTGAAAAAAACAAGGTCAAGTATTTATACATTCTGTAATTTAGCGGCTGATTAATTAAGCAAATTTACGGATAAATGAGCATTGCAGATAATATCAAAAGCTTAAAAAAAGAAACGGAGGCCGACAAGGTAATATTGTTGGCCGTATCAAAAACAAAACCCGCTGCCGAAGTGCAGGAAGCATACGATGCCGGGCAGCGTTTATTTGGCGAAAACCAGGTACAGGAGCTGGTTGAAAAACAGGAGCAATTGCCCAAAGATATTGAATGGCACCTGATTGGCCACCTGCAAACCAATAAGGTAAAGTACATCGCACCTTTTGTAAGCATGATACAATCTGTTGATAGCGTAAAGCTGCTACAGGAAATAAACAAACATGCCCAAAAAGCCGGCCGTGTAATTGATTGCCTGCTGCAAATTTATATTGCCGACGAGGAAACCAAATTTGGGCTGGGTTTTGATGAAGCGATAGAGCTGTTACGTTCGGATGAATTTGCAGCTTGTAAAAATATCCGCATCCGCGGGTTAATGGGTATTGCCACCAATACCGATAACGAAAAACAAATAAAAGACGAATATTACGAACTGAAGACCTTTTTTGACGGAATAAAAGTGAGCTATTTCAGAAAAGATGATAGTTTTAACATTTTATCGATGGGCATGTCGTCTGATTATAAAATAGCTATTGAACAAGGCAGCAACATGGTACGCCTGGGCAGCACTATTTTTGGCACACGGGTGGTGAAGCATTGGAAGAATAATTAGTTGGGGAGTGGTGAGTGGTTGAGTGGTTGAGTGGGTTGATTAAGTTGGATTGGGTTGATTAGGTTAACTGAGCCGGAATTTTTCGCAAATTATTTGTTTTAATAGGTGCCCAGGAGCGCTGCACGTTTTACATAATTAAAGAATTTACAAAATTGGAAACTAACGAAATAACAAACCAAACCAATCAAAAGCTCCCCCTTCAGGGGGCGGGGGGGGCTATACGCCCTGCCACCGTTGATGATTGCCCGCGGCTGATGGAACTGGTGCATGAGCTGGCCCTGTTTGAGCGGGCGCCGGAGGAAGTAACCGTTACTTTAGACGAATTTATTGATGCCGGTTTTGGCGCTAAACCTGTTTGGAAGGCTTATGTGGCCGACGTTGACGGGTTGATAGTAGGTTTCGCGCTTTATTATATCCGCTACTCTACATGGAAGGGCTGCCGCCTGTACCTGGAAGATTTAATTGTTACCGAGGCCTATCGCGGCCAAAAAATTGGCAAACTTTTGCTTGACAGGCTGATTGTAGAAGCCAAAGAACTTGGCTTTAGCGGTATGGTTTGGCAGGTATTGGACTGGAACGAGCCCGCTATTAACTTTTACAAAAAATACGAGGCCAATATTGAAGCCGGATGGCTTAATGTGTCGTTGTCGAAAGAGCAGTTGGAGAGGTATTAATAAACCGGCTTTGCATGGCGGGGAAGACTCACCCGGCTACGCTGCGCTGGCCACCCTCTCTTCGGCTTCGCCGGAAAGAGGGGCTTAAATAAAGTTAAATTACTGGCAATGAGTGATACTTTCAAGCCCCTCTTTCCACCGCACGTGAAGAGAGGGTGACGGGCGAAGCCTCGTCGGGTGAGTCTTAGCCAGCGTTCAAAAACAATGCCCTTGTAAAACCAAACAAGCTATTGGTATATTAAGCTATAATTACCAAAACAACATCTAACATGAAAACCATCAGTAAGCTTTGTTTTATTTTAGTCGGATTTACGTTTGCATCATGCCAATGGAGTGTTAAACCCAAAGAAGATAAGGATATTTTTAAAGACACGCTTCGGTATTCAACAAATGGCCTTACAACCTTTCCGGCTACCTTGCCAGGGCAGCCTACAAATCATAAGGATACGGTTGTAAAAGCCAGCTACGTGGTTTTTGATGGGCAACCAAGGCTTAACGATTCGGTTATGCAAAAGTTATCGGGTATTTTTACCAATGGCAATGCAGATATTAAATACCTGCACAACGCATCCAAATTTTTACTGGCTTATGCCGATTATTTAAAAAAGCATCCTAAGTGGACTGTAAGCGCCTATGCCAAAGTGCTGATGCAGGATTCCAGCATTACCACTCTCGAAGTTAGTGGTTATACCTACCAGGGCGGCGCACATGGATCATCAGGAACATATTTTATCAACTGGAATACCAAAGCCAACAAAAACATTACCTTAAATGATCTTTTTATTGATGGTTATGGCGATAAATTAAAGGCCGTTGCCGAAGGTATTTTTAGGAAGGATGAAAAACTAAGCGATACCTCGTCTTTAGCCCGCGACTATTTTTTCAAGGATAATAAATTCGCGCTGAATGATAATTTCTCGGTTACGCCGATAGGGCTCAAGTTTGTTTACAACCAATATGAAATTAAGCCTTATGCCGCAGGTATTACGGAGCTGTTTATCCCCTATTCACAAATTAAAACATTGCTCAGGCCAAATTCGGTTGTGGGTAAATTCATTAAATAAATGCTTGTATTTAAATTCGGAGGGGCATCAGTTAAGGATGCCGATGGTATTATTAATCTGGCCAATGTTGTTAAACAATACGATGGCCAGCAATTACTCATCGTGGTATCGGCCATGGGCAAAACCACTAACGCGCTGGAGAAACTCACTAAAGCTTATGTAGATCAAACCGAGGATATGCATAGTATCTTCGATAGCATCAAACAATATCACTTTGATATTTTACATGAGCTGTTTGATGCGAACGATCCTGTTTTTGACGAAGTGGCCAATGCTTTTGTGGAGATTGACTGGGCCATTGAGGATGAACCGCACGATAGCTACGATTTTATTTACGACCAGGTAGTATCCATCGGCGAATTGGTATCAACCCGCATTATATCTGCTTACCTGAACAAAGCCGGTATAAAAAGCCAATGGCTTGATGTGCGTGGCTATATTCATACCGATAACAGCTACCGCGAGGGTATTGTACAATGGGATAAAACACGGGCAAGCATCAGCAAGGATATTCCTGCTATGCTGCAAAAAGGGGTGGTTGTAACCCAGGGATTTTTGGGTGGCACATCTGAAAATTTCACTACTACGCTGGGTCGCGAAGGATCTGATTACACCGCATCCATCTTCGCCTCCTGCCTGGGTGCCGAATCGGTTACCACCTGGAAAGATGTTCCTGGCATCCTGAATGCCGACCCTAAATATTTCGCCGATACAGTAAAATTCGATGAGCTATCGTATACCGAAGCCATCGAGATGACCTATTACGGCGCCAGCGTTATCCACCCAAAAACAATAAAGCCTTTACAAAACGCCAAAATACCCTTGCTGGTAAAGCCATTTACCCATCCCGAAGCCCCTGGCACCGTAATTAAAGAAGATGGCATCAACAAGTTTGAAAAGCCGGTCATCATCCTGAAACAAAACCAGGTATTGCTATCCATTTCGCCTATTGATTATTCTTTTATATCAGAGGATCACCTGAGCGGAATCTTCGGTCTGTTTGCCCAAAACCAGATCAAGGTAAACGTAATGCAAACCTCGGCCCTCAGTTTTACGGTTTGTTTTGATTTTCATGAAGATCGTTTTGACAAACTGCTACGCAATCTTAAACAGGAATTTAAAGTAAAATACAATAGCGGTTTAACGCTGATCACCACCAGGCATTATGATGAAATTTCGCTGAAGGAATTAACAGCCGGTAAGACAATACTACTGGAACAAATCAGCAGGAATACGGCACAGATGGTGGTGAAGGGAAGCAATAGCTTTTGAAAATTTGATTTAGAAAGCCCCCCATCCCAACGTTAAAAACTATTACGAGGTTAAAAGTTTGACGCAATTACTATAGCATGCCCGACACCTGACTATAAAGATCTCGGTATCGGGCATTCTGCGTTCATGATTTATATAGCCATACTAAACAACTGCGTGGCGGGTTTATCGGCCCATAGCCGGGCATCAAGGCACATACAAATATTGCGTAGGTAGCGTTTGCCCATTTCGGTAACCGTAAGTCCCAGGGAGTTTAATTCAACAAGGCCGTCGTCGGCCAATGCATCTAATCTATCCAGTCCGTCGGCTACGGCAGCGCAATGCTCGCCATGATGGTTCCATACGGTTTGCCCTGTGCACATGATGTTCAGGATATGCTTCCTGATAATCAAATCCTCCGCAGTTAAAATATGTCCTTTAAATACGGGCAGTTGGCCATCGGCTATCAGCTGAAAGTACTCCTCAACCGTTTTTACGTTTTGCGCAAAGCCGTACCACGAGTCGCTGATGGCGGATACCCCAAGGCCAACCTGTAACCGGGTATGCTGATGGGTGTAGCCCATAAAATTGCGGTGCAGCTTGCCATTTTGTTCTGCGTGTAAAAGCGTATCGCCCGGTAATGCAAAATGATCCATACCAATTTCGTGGTAGCCATAGTGCATTAATAACGCCCTCCCGGTTTCGTGAAGTTTGGTTTTGGCGGCGGCATCGGGCAGGTCCTGCTCGGTAAAACGCCTTTGGCCGGGTTTTATCCATGGCACGTGGGCATAGCTATAAAACGCAATCCTATCCGGCCTGAATAAGGCTACCTTGTTCATGGTATCGGCAAGGCCGGCCAAAGTTTGCAAAGGCAGTCCGTATATCAAATCGTAATTAATGGAGGTATAACCTATCCTGCGGGCTTGTTGGGTTACCGCCATCACCTGGTCGGCAGTTTGATGGCGGTTGATGATAAACTGCACCTTAGGATCAAAGTCCTGTATACCTAATGATAGCCTTCTGAAGCCAAGGTCATACAAAATCTGCAAATGATCTACCGTTGTATTTGCCGGGTGTGCTTCAAAGCTAAATTCGGCATCGGGGTGTATCGTGGCCTTTTTAATAATCCCTTTTATAAGCGTTTGCAGGTTTTTGGGGCTAAAAAAGGTAGGTGTGCCCCCGCCCATATGAATTTCCTTTATCACCGGCTTGTCGTTAAAAATCGCCAGGTACATGTCCCACTCTTTTAAAACAGCGGCTATATAAGGTTCTTCAACCCTGTGATTTTTGGTAATACGCGTATTGCAGCCGCAATAAGTACACAAACTTTCGCAATAAGGCAAATGGATGTATAAACTGATACCCGATTGCGCATTGCTTTCGGTAAATGAAAACTTTACAGATTGCTGCCATAATTCAGGGCTAAAGGTATTGGAATCCCAGTAAGGCATTGTTGGATAACTGGTGTAGCGCGGGACAGCTACATTATATTTATCAGTAAGCAGGAGCGATTTATTTTCCATTATTAACGTCGGTCATGATGTTGTTGGTTACCGTTTTCTGGCATTCTTTTGCACAGGCGCATGCTTTACCGACACATTTGTTTTGCTGCCATAAATCAAGGCTTTTTATGGTTGAATTGGCTATCTCCTGCAATGCTTCGCGGGTAAGGTATGCCTGGTGCGGTGTTACCAGCACATTAGGGTGCTCCATCAGCTTATTTAGCAAAGGATCTTTTGTGGCATCTTTTTGATGATCTTCAAAAAACAAACCTTTTTCAAATTCATACACATCAATGCCCAGGTACCCTATTTTGCCGCTTTCTATCGCCGAAAGCGCATCCTCTGTATTGACAAGCAAACCTCGGGAGGTATTTATCAGCATCACTCCGTTTTTCATTTTAGCAATACTTTCGGTATTTATAAAATGCCGCGTGTCGGCTGTTAACGGAACGTGCAGGGTTATGATATCCGCATTTTCCAGTAAATATTCCAGCGATACTGGTTTGGCGTAAGGTTCATCGGCCGGAAAAAAAAGATCATAACCAATAACATTACAACCCAGCCCATGATAAATTGCGGCTGCGGCCTTGCCTGTGCTACCCAGGCCTACTATCCCAACGGTTTTACCGGCAAAATTAAAGCCGATGAGGCCATCGTTCCTAAAATCAAATGCGTGGCTATGCTGATCGGCTTTAACTACCTGCCTGTTAAGGGCAAAGGCCATAGCTACGGCATGCTCGGCAATGGCTTGTGGCGAGTAAGAAGGTACGTTTGCAATTTTCATGTGATGCGCGGCGGCGGCATCTTTATCGATATGGTCGGTACCCGACGATCGGGTAACGATATATTTTACCCCAAGTGCGGCCAGTTTGCCTATCACAACGGCCGAAACATCATCGTTGGTAAACACAATAACAGCGTCTTTACCTTCGGCATAAATAGCAGTATCTGGACCCAATGGATTTGAAATAAGGGTGATATCGTGCTTTTTTTGATTGGCCTTTGCCAGGTATTCTTTTTCGAAAGGTTTTATACTGTAGGCTACCGCTTTCATCGTATCTTGTTTATAAAAACAAAGCTACAATTGCGCGGGCCCCAATAGTATGAGCGTAATCAGCCCAAAAAATGATCGTTATCAGTTTTTCATTTTAGATAACTTTTCTGGCTTAAGAATAGTAATCAGGCTGCCTTTTTTTTCTATCAATCCTTCATCTTTAAAATCAGATAGTGTACGGCTTACGGTTTCGGTAGCCATACCAGCCATAGCCGCCAGGTCTTCCCGGGTTATTTTTATGCCCTCATTATTTGCATCCTGCCGGTGCAGGCGGGTTAAAGCTTCGGCCATTCGTTTACGTACCGAGTGATAAGCCAGCTGCATGAGCTGATCTTCCTTATCGCGGATATCATTGGCCAGTAATTTTATAAATTCGCGGGCTACATCAGGATAATGGTTCAACAGGTGATCTATCTGATCTTTGGGGATAAGGCAAAGCGTACTATCTTCAAGCGCGGTTGCTGTATCTGAATAAGGCTCGTTAGATAAAATAGCGTTAATACCCAGGTAGTCTTCACCCACGTAAATGCCTGTCATCAGCTCACGCCCGTCTTCGGCAAGTTTTATTGTTTTTATGCGGCCGGTTATTACCAGGTAAAGGCCGTTACCCTTATCACTCTCGTAATAAATTACCTGGTTCTTTTTAACGTGGCGGCCTTTGCGCTCGGCAATTATCTTTCTTAATTCGGCCAGGCCATCATTTTTTGCTATCAGGCTGTTCAACCTGTCGAGCGATTTACTGTAGAAATTTTGGTGCAGTTCTTTTTTCTTCAGCCGGCTTTCAATAGCGTTTAAAAGCTCCATATCATCAAAAGGCTTGGTAAGGTAATCATCGGCACCCAATTCCATCCCTTTGCGCAAATCTACCCGCTCGGCTTTGGCTGTTAAAAATATAAACGGAATTGCAGCCGTATCAGTATTTTTGTTCAGCATGTATAAAACGCCGTAGCCATCCAGTTCGGGCATCATAATATCGCACAAAATAATATCCGGCAATTCTTTTATAGCAAGCTCCACCCCTTTTTTGCCATTATTGGCATCAAATACGTGGTAGTTGGCCAACTCAAGAATTTCAACCACATTTTCGCGTATGTCATTATTATCTTCAATAATCAAAACTTTCTTACTCATGATATTGGAAAAGTTATGGTGAACAAAGTTCCCTGGTTTATATCGCTTTTAAATTCAATACGGCCATCCATTAAACTGGTATAGCGCGCCACAATATTCAGGCCCAACCCTGTACCCGGAATGTTACCTGTATTATGCGCCCGGAAAAATGCTTCAAACAAATGTTTCTGATCGGTATCGGGTATACCAATGCCATTATCTTTAATGGTTATTACGCAGTTGCTATCGGCAATTTCGGTGTTAAACTCGATAAAAGTATTCTCGCCCGAATATTTGATAGCATTCGATATCAGGTTAATAATACAATTCCTGAGCAGGTTTTGATCGAGGCTAACTATACTGCGGGTGCCGGTGTGCTGATAAATAATGTTTTGATTTTGTTTGGCAACCATTTGCAACTCTTCGGTTATTTCTTCCGAAAATTTCACCAGGTCAAACGGGGCGCAAGCTGGCTCAACCTTACCCGCCTCCAGTTTTTCCAGCGACAGAAAATCATTAAGGATGGTTGTTAAATTACCAACCGCATTTTTAATTTTAGCAACATGCTTGCGGATGTTGGCATTATCATAAGGCTGCGCGTATTTTTCAATTAATGATGCTGATAACTGCACCGCGCTTAAGGGTGTCCTGAATTCGTGCGAAGCCATTGATACAAAACGGCTTTTTAAATGCCCCAGCTCTTTCTCTTTTTCAAGCGATACACTCACCTCTTCTTTTGCCTGTTGCAACGCCTGTACCGTATTTTTAAGGGTTTGAGTGCGCTGTTCAACCAAATCTTCCAGGTGGGCGGCATAATCTTTTAACTGTTCCTCGGCTTCTTTTTCCCGTGAAAGGTCATGTATAAAACCTGCGTATATTTTTCTGCCGGCAAAATCCACTTCGCTTACGGCAAGCCTAAAGGGGAAGGTTGTACCATCCGTGCGTAAACCGGTAACCTCCCGGCCTATGCCAATGATGTGAGGGTCGTTCGTTTGCTGATAACGGTGTATATACTCGTCATGCTGTGCCTTATAAGGCTGCGGCATTAATACCGATATATTTTTACCAACAACATCTTCCGGCTTACACAAAAACAGCTTACATCCCGAAGGGTTAATCGTTTCCACAATACCCCGCCCGTTGATGGTAATGATGCCATCAATGGCGTTTTCAATAATAGCTTTTAGTAAGGCCGCATTTTCCATAAACAGGTGTTATCAATAAACTGACGAACGTCACAAATATTGGCATAAACAGCCAATTAAAATATAATAGTTTTCATGTTTAAATGTGACGATGATCATTTTTTTATCCGCGACCAGTTGGTTGCTATTGCCCGGGCCGGTTAACTCTGCCCTTTATAACCTGACAACCACCACTTAGTTTAATGAGCATAGTCATGTTTTAAAACGCGATTAACATCAACCTTTACACAGTATTTAATTTTAGTATAAATAACCTCCAATAAACCGCGATTATGAATAATGCCGAGATCAAATTTCTTGAAGGCCCGCATTCAAGGCTAAGCGAACTCAAATTTACGTTCAAAACCATGGCCGACCTCATCCACGGCTTTAGGGCCCTGCATTTTATAGGCCCGTGTATAACCGTTTTCGGCTCGGCCAGGTACAAGGAAGACCACCCCTACTACCAGCTTACCAGGAAAGCAGCGGCCGAATTTGCCAAACTTGGGTTTACTATACTAACGGGCGGGGGACCAGGCCTAATGGAAGCGGCCAACCGCGGCGCCAAAGATGTTGGCGGACGATCAGTAGGTTGTAACATTCAGTTGCCGGTTGAACAAAAACCCAACCCCTACCTGGATAAGTGGGTATACATGAAGCACTTTTTTTTGCGTAAGGTACTGCTGGTTAAATACTCTTTTGCATTTATAGTGATGCCTGGCGGCTATGGTACTTTAGACGAATATTTTGAAGCACTCACGCTGATACAAACCCATAAAATAAACAATTTCCCGGTGATCATATTCGGGACCGAATACCATAAAGAGCTGCTTGAGCATATACAGGTGATGAAAAGGAACGCAACTATAGGCGAGCTTGATGCCGACCTTTACCTGGTTACCGATGATATTGAAGAAGCCGTTAACCTTGTTAAAGAAAAAAGCATCAAACAATATGGACTTAAGGCGAAAGCAAAACCCAAACCAATTAAATGGCTGTTTGAACGCGCTTAATTTGCATAAGGTGACGATGGTCATTTTTTAGGTATTCGAGGCCTGCTAATTTTACCAGCAGGTGAATAACACCATGTTAATAATTACTAAAGTTGATATGCAAGCTAATACATCAATATCTGCACGTTCATTACAGTACTACGTAATAGCCCGGCGCTGGTTATCCGATCTTGAATTTTTCAAGGTAGAAACATCGTTTCTGCAAAGGTTACTGGATAAGCATATAGCCGGTTTGCAGGATATGAACCACATCCACCAGCTTATTGCCACCGACAAGGCATTAAAGCACCTGCAGGACACAGAAGTTGAAGAATTGCTGACAAGACAGGTAAGGCTATTGGAATTGATGTCGGAAGACATTATTCCGGAAGATACCGATGCGCTTGCCTCCACCCAGGTAAAGCTGGCCAATTTTATGACCAACCTAACCCGCGAATTCAGAAAGGTTAAACAGGACTTGTTTAATTTGGTACTGGATACCTCACAGATGAATAACAATATTACAACCTAATTGACCCCTTATTATTTAATGATTGCAAGCGCCTGTTCATACGGGCGCTTTTTTATTTTCGTATTGGTTTATAAAACCTTGCAAAATCATGAAAGGGAATTGACGTTTTAAAAAGGGCTGTCATAGAAAAAACTTCGGTGTTGTATATTCAAAATTCGCTATTATTTGCACCTCTGCTTTTGCTTAACCTAATTGCATCAGGCAGCCACCGCCGTTTATTGAGCGTTCCTCATCCGGATATTTGAAAAGCTAAGTGATGATTTGCTTACATCATTGGCCAGTTGACTAAGTGATGGCATAAAACGTAGTTCAATATTACGGCAAAGCAATTCGCCAATGATATCAGTTACCAGCGTAACCGACGTGGGCACCACCGGCTGATAGCAGATATAATAGCCCGCACAGGCATCAAGTAGTGTAAAACCATCGGCAGGTAGTTGGTAGCAATATAAAGTAGTTTCTACGATTCGCTGGTACCAGCCAGACTCAACAACCACGACATGACTGGCCGAGGTACTTCCCATAAACCTTTCGTTATCTGCCCATGAAGTTTTGGCGTTAAGGTAAAAAGTAACCCGCGGGCAATCGCGCGGCAGCAGGTAGTTGTGTAGTAAGGAGGCATCAATGGCAAACACTACGTCACCTTTTATCCCCGGGAAATATGACGGCGATGGCCTTGGCTCAAATAGTTGGATGCCCGGCTGCTCGCTTACATGAAAAAGGCCGCTTTGCTTATTTAATTGCGGTTGGGAGTTTAACATTTTTGCAAAGTATCTTATGCAAAGTTGTGTTTTATATCTGAATGTGATTAAGCCTAATCAGATTTTCTCGTCCGAAATTATCCAAATCCCTCCTATCCCGCCTTGACCAAAAAACTTCCGTTTAATAACGATGGTTTGTTGTATTCGAATGGCTGGCCATCGGGCCTTATCATTACTGCGCCACTGTAAACGGCAATGGCCTGGCCGGCGGCGGTGTCCCACTCCATGGTGGGGCCATGGCGGTAGTAGATATGGGCTTTACCTTCGGCTATCAAGCAAAACTTAATGGAACTGCCAATGGAAATAGTAGCCGAAACAGGGTATCGCGCCAGCAGCTCTGCTTCCTCTGCTGATGCATGCGACCGGCTGCCCACAGATATCCATTCCGTTGCCTTTACATCTGCATAAATTTGCGTTTTCCCGCCTTCGGTTGTTTCCTTCCAGCTGCCAATCCCTTCACCTCCATAATAAAGATCATCGGTTACTGGTACGTAGATGATGCCTAAAACCGGCGTATTGTTATGCATAAGCGCAATGTTCACGGTAAACTCGCCGTTGCGTTTAATAAACTCCCTGGTGCCGTCAAGCGGATCAACGCACCAGTAGTATTCCCAATTTTTCCTGGTCTCATAGGGAATATCCTTGCCTTCTTCAGAAATTATCGGGATAGCGGGAGTAAGCGCGGTTAAACCTTCGGTAATGATATCATGGGATACTTTATCTGCCAGCGTCAAGGGCGACAAGTCGTCTTTCAGCGTTACCTCGATATGCGTATTGTAAACGCTTAAAATACCGGCCCCGGCTTGCTTAGCCAATAACAATAAGGCGGTAAGTTCGCCTGGCGAGATGATTGAGATGCTATTTTCCATATAGTTTCAAAAAATGTTGCGTTTGGTTTTTAATCAACGCCTTCTTCAATAAAGGCTTTCATATCGGCCTTTGTGCTGATGGTTTTCTTTTCATGATGTTCGTAATGAAAATCCTCCAGCTTTTGCAACAGGTGCTGCAGTGTAAGTTTCTCGGGAATGCTGAGCTTGCCGGTTATCATTTTGCCTGCATAGCTTGTATCTACAAAAACCTCGTATAATAACTGCTTGCCCTTATCGGTAATGCCCACGTATTTGCCGCGTTTGTCTTCGGGGTTATCCCATTGCCTGGCCAGGCCTGCAGCTATCAATCTCCTGATCACTTCTGTGCCCGATGTTTTTTCCTGCAGGTTATAGTTAATCAATTCGCTTTTTGTTAAGTGATCATGCGTAAGCAAAATAGCCAGCCCGGTAAATTCTTCGGCGGTTTGCAGGGGGGTGCCATCCAGTGCTTTTTTAATGTAGAATTTGGCGTAACGGCTCATAAATACAAACAACCTGCCTATATTATTATCCAGCTGATAGGCCACTTCAAGCGCCATTTTTTCGCTTTTACCGAAACGGACATCGCCATTAACATAATCGTCGGCAGGGTCGGCTACATGGTTAAGTAAAAAACCGGTAAAATCCTGAATAGAAACTTCATCGCCTTTGTGCTCCTTCTCCATCTCTTCTACAAGGCTTATCAATTGATGAATGAGTTTGTATGATTTCATGATTTTTCTATTTAACGGTTACCGCCATTTGTTGCCAAATTTATAAGTTTTATCTTGTTATGCTATTTTCTGCTTTTTGAACTCCGAATAGGCCCTCATATAAGCCGTTTGCGGATCTTTTTCGGGCTTAAACCCCTTGAACAAATTTATGGTGCGCAGCAGTGTTAACTTATAAGCGGGCAAAACGGGTACGTCAATGCCCAGCATATCGGCAACATCAGCACCCAGTAAATAACGCATTAGCCCCAGTATCTCATTGGCTGTGGCTTTGCCCTCGTTTACCGATACGATATGTGTTGTAAGGGTTTGCGTAAGCTGGCGGCCATGTTCCGAAACGCAAAACTGGCGGGCATTAATGGTATGATCAAGCAGCTTCGCCATTTTTGAAGTCGTGGGGATCAAATTCTCCTGAAGGCCTGATAAGTAACCGATAACATTCCACAAGTGGATATAGGCTTCCTGGTCGGCCTCGCTCACGGTAAAGCCCATAAGCCGCAAGCCCCGGATAACGATCAGCGAAAACGAAAGATTAGTGCCGGCCATATCTTCCTGGTTAATAGGGAGTCCCCAGGCATCGTCCCATTTACCACTTTGCAACGTATAGTACCGTACGGCGGCGTGCATTAACCTTACTTTTAGTATTTCGGTAAAACCGTTACCCTCGCCTGCAAAAGCGCCGGGCGCCATTATTTCCCAAACAAATACCGCGGTTTCGTGCAGCCTTTTACTGGTTTCATTTCTCATCCGTTCCGAGAGATAGAGCACCATGGCGCCATTAGCAGCGGTGTAACAATACGGAAGCGAAAGCAGGCCCAGTAAAGTCATGATAGTTTCGGCATGCCTTGCAAAAAAAGCGGCGCCGGTTTTCATTAGCCTGGGGCTGGCCCATGCCGGCAAACAATTGGCTTCATTTATGAATGGCACACCCGGAAATTGCTCAGTTAACCGGCTATAGCCCGCGGTACCACTTAACCAAAGCTGCAAATCCTTTTTCAAGCCGACATCCTTAAAAGCCTGGGCAATAAACGCATCTGCAGGCTGGTCGCCCAGCAATCTTTTGCCGTTCAAAAACTCGTTGGTATAAGTATTGTGCCCACTCATTTTAATTCATTGATTGAATAATAGCTTCTGCGGCAAGCCTTCCGCTCTTCATTGTTGCATTAATCGAGCCATCCATTTATAGTTATAATTCTATTTCTTTCGGCTGAACACCCGGTTTGGCATACGCCAGGCGGCCCACCGGCTGCGGCAGGTAATAACTATCCAGCCCGGATACCGTCATGGTGCACGCGGCAGCATGGTTTATCGTTCCGTCATCGGCTAACAGGCTATCATCGGCCATTAGTAATACCACCTCGCCTATCACCATCGTAGTGCCATTTATTGCCAGGTCTGTCATTTCCCGCAGTTCGAGCCCCATCCGCACGGTGGAGCTTGCAACAAAGGGCGCCAGGAAACCCTGGCTATACATTTTTTTAAATCCACACTCATCAAATTCCGACACACCTGATGGGTAGCTTGCACTGGTTTGATGCGCCTGCTTGTACCATGCCGGTAACACATTGTTGAGGGTATATTGCCCCACCAGGCTAATGTTACGGAGGGTATCATTATGTTCGCGCTCGGGCCGGATGATCACGCCGAATAACGGCGGGTTTGACCCGAGGTGAAAAACCGAACTAACCAAACACAGGTTGGTTATACCATCGGGGTTAATGGTACCCAACAGGTTAAGCGATTTATAGCCGTTTAAACTATTTACCAGGTTAACCCGGTAGCGCTTTTCCATAGCCGCAATTTGCCTGCTATTAATACTTGTCATATCAGTTTGTTTTCAATTTACCCAATCCGCCATCAATACCTATAACCTGGCCCGTTATCCAGCTGCTATCGTCCGAAAGTAAAAAAGCGATGGCCTGGCTGATATCTTCGGGCTGTCCGTATTTACCCATGGGATGCCTTTTTGCTGATGCTTCCTTTTTTTCGGCAGTGCTTAACAGGTTTTGCGCCATAGGGGTATCTGTTAACGATGGCGCAACCACGTTTACCCTTATTTTTTGAGCGGCCAGTTCGGCTGCCAGCGAAAGAGCCATACCCTCGAGCCCGCTTTTTGCCGCTGCTATACTGGCGTGATAAGGCATGCCTGTTTTTGCCGCTACCGAACTTACAAATACTACAGATGATGAACCCGAGGCCTTTAACCCCTTAAGCGCCTGTTGTACAACGCGGGCCGCACCTACCACATTTAGCTGGTAATCATTCAAAAAATCAGCGTCGGTAAGCCTGCTGAACGGCTTTAAATTAATGCTGCCAACAGCATAAACTACGCCGTGCAATACTTCGGGAAAAAAAGTGGCTGCAGTTTCCAGATTGCCGGTAACATCAGCTGCAAGATGCTTAACACTTTGAGGTAAACTGCCAGACAGGTTCCTTGAAATAACATAAACCTGTGCCCCGGCCTGGCTAAGCTGTTTAACCAGGGCCAGGCCGATGCCCGAACTGCCACCCGCTACTACAATATTTTTGCCCTGGAAATTCATGAGCCTATGTATTTAAGAAATTCATTTTTTGTTTCGGGGTTAAGGAATTTGCCGCTGTACTCGGCCGTAATAGTTGTACTGCCTACATCCCTTATACCCCGGCTGGAAACGCAATGGTGGTATGCATCTACTATCACCGCCACATCTTCGGTACCCAGGGCCTCTTTTATCAGGCCAGCAATTTGTATCGTAAGCCTTTCCTGCACCTGCGGCCTTTGCGAACAGTATTGAACAATCCTGTTGAGTTTTGACAAACCAATTACCTGCCCGTTGCTGATATAGGCAACATGAGCTTTACCAACAATAGGCACAAAATGGTGCTCACAATTGCTAAATACCGCTATATTTTTTTCAACCAGCATCTGGTTGTAATTAAAAGGGTTTTTAAAAAGCGCGGGCACAGGCTTGTTAGCCGGGTTTAAGCCGCTAAATATCTCCTTAACATACATTTTGGCAACCCGCTTAGGTGTATCTTTCAGGCTATCATCATCCAGATCCATCCCTAACACATGCATAATGCCGGCAAAATGCTTTTCAATCAATTCTATTTTAGTTTCATCGTCAAGCTCAAAAGCATCGCTGCGCAAAGGCGTGTCAAATGCCGAACCCGCGTGTTCCAGGGCAGCATCGGCAAAATCGCTGCTCGTATTGTTTTTAATTAAAGTATCGTTGTTTATCATTAATATATTTGAGTGTTCGGTGTACAATTCAAACCAGGTTTATAGCTGTTACCATTTTTTTAGCAACTTCATGGTGGCGGCGTTGCTTATCCCCTATCCATGAATAAATCATTACGTTTAAAAGTATCAGGTCCATGCCATAAAAAATATCTTCAATTGGTATGGTCAGGATGCGGATATTAAGCATTTGCGCCGGGTTATACCAAACGACCGGCTGCTGCAAACCTGTGCCGGTAAGCAGCCCGTTTACAATTAAAAATGGCAATAGCAGTATAAGGTAGCTTACATAAAAACCGGGTAGCCAGGTGACCTGCAAAACAAACCTTGCCACAAAAACCAGGACAGCCAACGCCATAAAAGTGAAGGCTGTGTAGCTTAAATTCCTGAAAAATACCGCCATAAAAACCGATGAAACTATCAGCAGTATACTAATGGCAGATTCCAACGCCTTCGGTATATTTTTTTTGATGAGCATATTAAGGCATACGTAAGAAAAAACACAGGAATAAGGAATACATAAAAAAAACAGTACTTCCTCAATGGGCAGGTTACCTACATTTATCCCGATCAGGTAAGCCGGATTAAACCCCCATATTTTCAGATGGGTAAAATACATGTCCCATCCAATAAAAAGTAAACCCGTAATAATTACGGCCGAAAAAAAGGCCGGCCAGTTTTTGTAAAACTTTAGCTTTGGATGAAACGAATACAGAAAAGGTACCAGGATTGAAAAAAAATCAATCAACAGATAAGTGCTTTTCATGCCGGCTGATTATTTTTGGTTTCGCGGAAATATTTAAAAGGTACCCATAGCATGCCAAAACACTCGCCTTCTTCTTTCCCAATATGCTTGTGGTGCATTTTGTGCGCCCTGCGAATGGCCTTTAAATACCAGTTTTGCGAGTTACGCAGTACTTTAATGCGTTGATGTATAAATAAATCGTGCACAAAAAAGTAGCAGGCACCATACAGCGTAATACCGATACCCACACAAGTAAAAACCGGCATGGCCCCCAAGGTACCCGCGGCCAGGCAACTGATACCCGGTATAGCGAAGACGAGGAAAAACAGGTCGTTTTTTTCCAGGTAACCGGGCTGTTCTTTTTTATGATGGTCGCGGTGCCATACCCATAACAAGCCATGCATTACATATTTATGGGTAAACCAGGCAACGCCCTCCATCGCAAAAAATGTGATTATGATAACTAAAGCGTTCATTATTGCAGGTTAATTGGGGTTATTGGTAATAATTTGTGTGCACCTGCTCAAAGCAGATCTTCAGCCATTCCGTATAATCGGCAGGATGTTCAACAAGCTCCCGGGCAAGGTCATCAAGGCTGATGTACCGGTAGGCCGCTACCTCAGGGGGCGATGGATTGGGCACCGCGTTACTTACGCCAAAAAATACGTGGTCGTATTCGTTTTCAACGAGGTTTGCCTGCACCGCGGCAAGATAGCTGAAGCTAAAAACGTGATTTAACTGGCAATCCATACCCATCTCTTCCATTAAGCGGCGATGGGCAGCCTCAAGTGTATCCTCGCCGGGCCGCGGGTGGCTGCAGCAGGTGTTTGTCCATTTACCGCCCGAGTGGTACTTATCCAATGCGCGCTGCTGTAATAACAACTCGCCTTCCAGGTTAAAAACAAATACCGAAAATGCGCGGTGCTTTTTACCCTGCAGGTGGGCCTCCATCTTTTCCATGGTACCCACTTCGTTATCATCATCATCAACCAAAACAACATGCTCTTCCATCGTACCGGTATTAAATTATCAATTGCTTTTGGGGGCGGCCACAGCTTTGTTTACCATTAGTTTTAATTCAGCATCATCAAGCTTGTAACAGTTGGCTTTTAAAAATGCTTCGTCTTTTTGCAAACTGCCATTGTATCCTAAAAACGCGGGGGCATTTGCCTGTATGTTGTACCGCAACAAACGCATTTCTACATTCAGGGTATCGCGGGCTATGGCGTTTTCTATCATCAACTTACCGGTGTTGAATTTTTTCAACTTACTGAAAGGGCTACCTGTAAACCGGGCCTGTATAACCTGGGCCACGCCTTTGTAACAACACAGTATAGGTGTAGCAGCACTATCAACTGTTGTTGTAAGCAGCAGAAATTTCGCCGACGAGTCCTTGTCGGTTGCCGAATACCTGTAAAGCGACCGCAACTGTTTTAGCGTCGGCTTTGGCTGCTGCAGGCTAAGTAAAGGAAGCATCAGCGTAATATATAAGGCAAGCTTCATAACACATTTAATTTGTACCGCACCAGCGAATCAAACATCAGCCAAAATTTATGCCCGTTGGATACACGGATGCGTTGCTCCATCACCCGCTCGGCCGGCACATTGGCTATCTTCCGAAATAACTGCCTGTAGTAAACATAAGCCAGGTAAACACCCTTGCGGCATGAACGGGGCAGCTGCCTGATACCGTCCAGTGCCTCGTTAAACTCGCGAAGAATATCTTGCTCGATAGCTTTTTTATCACCATCAGAAAAAGAAGCCAGGTTTACTTGCGGAAAATAGTTCCGGTTCAGTTCCTGGTAATCGGCGTTTGCATCTCTTAAAAAATTCACTTTTTGAAAGGCGGATCCTAATTTCATAGCAGGCAGGCGCAGCCGTTCAAACTCATCGGCGTTGCCGTTGGTAAACACATGCAGGCACATTAAACCCACTACCTGTGCCGAACCAAGAATATATTCCTCGTACTTATCGGGGGTATACTCCTGCACTGCCAGGTCCATTTCCATGCTCTTTAAAAACTGCCTGATAAGGTCATGGTTGATGTGATATTTATTAACAACCTGCTGAAAAGAATTGAGTACCGGGTTGATGCTGATGCCACGGCTTATAGCGCGGAAACAATCTTCTTTAAACTCAGCTAACAGCAAAGCTTTGGGATAATCGTGAAAGCTATCCACAATTTCGTCGGCCAGCCTTACAAAGCCATAAATGGCGTATATGGGGTCACGAAGCTCTTTCTTTAAAAAATAGATACCCAGCGAAAAACTGGTACTGTATAGCCGGGTGGTTTCCCTGCTGCACGTGGCAGATAATTTATCGAATCTCGCTTTCATTTATTTTGGTTGAATATTTGATTAATTGCTGGGCCGAAACTTTACCCGATATAATTGACGGCGGTACACCGGGGCCAGGAACTGTAAGCTGCCCGGCATAAAATAAATTACCTACCCGGCGGTTGCTGATGGATGGCTTAAGATTTGCCGTTTGCATGAGTGTATTAGCCAACCCATAAGCATTGCCTTTATAGGAGTTATAATCGGCAACAAAATCATTTATACAATAGCTTTGCTTATAATCCAGATGTTGCCTTATAGCTATGTCGCTAAAACGTTCAAGCCTGTCCATAATCAAATTAAAGTATTTTTCCCTCAGGTCGCCGTTATCCTCAATCCCAGGTGCCAGCGGCATCAGGATAAACAGGTTTTCGTGCCCTGCGGGTGCCACGGTATCATCGGTTTTTGATGGGCAGCAAACATAAAACAGTGGTTTTGAAGGCCATTGGGGCTCTTTATATATTTCTTGCGCGTGCTGTTTCAAATCGGCGTCAAAAAACAAAGTGTGGTGGTCAAGCCTGTCTATTTTGCGGGTTACACCAAGGTAAAAAATAAGGCTTGATGGCGCCATTACCCGTTTGTCCCAATACGATTCCTGGTAATTTCTGAATTGTGGCTCCAGCAGTTTTTCTTCTACATGATGATAATCCGCCGCAGCGATAACGCCATCATAGTCCTTCGTATCATGGGCAGTAGCAATTGCCGAAACCCGGTTGTTGACTACCTTAATTGAAGTAACAGCCGTATTGGTACGAAATTTCACGCCCTGCGCTTTGCAAACTTCCTGCATCCCCTCAATAATTTTACCAAAACCGCCCTTCGGATACCAGGTACCCAGCTGCAGGCCGGCGTAATTCATGAGGCTGTATAATGCCGGGGTATCTTCGGGCATGGCGCCTAAAAACAGTACAGGGAACTCCATGAGCGCTATTAGCCTGGGATTTTTAAAAAACTTCCTGACGTGTTTGCTAAAGGCAGTAAACACCTGTAATTTAAAAACTCCTTTAAACAGGTCCCAATCCAAAAATTCGGTAAGCGACAAACCGGGTTTGTAAACCAGTTTATTCATTCCCGTTTTATATTTATAAGCGGCCTCGGCCAAAAACACTTTTAATTGGGCCGCGCTACCGGTTTCTATCGACTCAAACAATTGGCATAAGGCGTTGAAGTCAGCGGGCACGGCCATAACACCATCATCACCAAAAACTACCGAAAATCCGGGATCCAGTTGCTTCAATTCATAAAAATCGGCAGGCTTATAGCCAAAGTCATTAAAAAACTTTTCAAATACCTCGGGCATCCAATACCAGCTTGGGCCCATATCAAACAAGTAACCGTTATTGGTGGTCAACTGCCGGGCACGGCCGCCTATGGTTGCATTTTTTTCAATCACATCAACCTGGTACCCGGCCTTTGCCAGGTATGCAGCAGCACTTAAACCGGCAAAGCCCGAGCCAATAACAGCAAAATTGGTTTTATTGTTCAAAATCAGCTAAAATGATTGTTTATGTAAATATGGCTCATCAACCCGGATAAACCAACTAATCAGCGAACAAATATAGTACTTAATTGTATCAATAATTAAATTATCGTATAATATAGCACCAAATAGATAAAATTATTTACAACCCCGTGTTTTAAGATAAACCCTGTTAACTCAAGTTTGCCGAAGCGGCCATTATCGGTTAAGTTAATATTAGCCTTATATTTACAAAAATTACAGCGTTTAACAGTCGTTTTAATTTGCCGGCGACGAAGTTATATGAAAAAGCACCTGCATTTACCGTTTATAATTGCATTACTGCTCCTGGTAATGATAAAGGCCTGGGCAACGCCGGGCCCACGGGGAAATGTGTCTTTTAACATATTATTCAAATCCACAACCGCCGCGCCCCAATTGATTGTTGGCGAGGTAACCGGGGCTATTTCTGCCTGTGCCGGTACCGCCTCTGCCAGCCCGGCCGTTCAGCAATTCACGGTGTCGGCAAGTGGTTTATCTGCCGATGTACAGGCTACAGCACCCGCGGGTTTCGAGGTATCGCTTACTGCCGATGGTACTTTTAATACAAGCGTTGTACTTACACAAACATCCGGTTTAATATCCAGCCAGGTAGTTTATGTACGTTCATCGGCACAGGCCGCGGCTGGTAATATTTCGGGCGATGTCGCGCTAACCTCGGGCGAAGTAACGCAAACAGCAAGGGTAAGCGGTCATATTAATCCCCTGCCCCTGGTTAACCCCATTCCCGATCAAACCGTGCAAAACGGACAGCTTACCACCGGCGTTATTTTCACAGGCACCGCACGCAGCTTCAGCTGGACAAATGATAATCCCAGCATCGGCCTGGCCACAAGCGGAAACCAGGGAATAACCCCCTTTACAGCCGTAAATACAGGTGCCACGCCTATTACAGCACATATCACAGTTACACCCGCGACGGCAAGTTACGCCTATGCAGCCAACAGCTCGTCAAACTCGGTTTCGCTTATCAATACCATTACCAATAGTGTCGAGCAGGTTATTACCGAGGGGATGCCGCCAAATTCCAGCCCGCAGCGGTTGGTGTTTAGCCCCGATAAAAGCCTGCTGTATGTAAACAACGAGGGCTCACATACCATAGCTGTAATTAATACCGTCACCAATAAAGTAATCACCACTTTCCCGGCCGGGTTTGATCCTGTTGGCATGGTCATCAGCCCCGATGGCAGCAAGTTATATATTACCGATGCCAGCATCAACCAGTTAACCACCATCAGCACGGCTAATTACGCCGTTATAAAAACCGTTACAACAGGCGAGACGCCGTATGATCTGACCATCAGCGCCGACGGCAAAAAATTGTACATCATCAATGCAGGCTCAAACATTGTACAGTTTTATGATACCGCTACCAGTTATTTTGAATATGCCATCATTACCGGCACAACGCCCAACAGTATTATCATCAGTCCCGATAATAAAACGCTGTACGTAGCCAATTACAACTCGCACGATGTAGCCGTTATAGATATTGCCGCCAGGCGTATCCTGTATAAAATAGATGTTGGCACAGCCGCCAACTGCCTGGCCATAAGCCCGGATGGGGCAAGGCTTTACGTATCCCTCATTAACGACAAAAAAGTTACCGTCATCAACACCTTAACCCGCAGCATTGCCGCCACTGTTGATGTAGGCCAAAACCCGGCAGGCATCACCACCAATAGCGATGGCAGCAAGGTTTACGTGGTTAATTCCCTTTCGCCGTATATATCCGTTATCAACGCGGCTACCAACACCGTTGCGCAACAAATTCCGGTTCAACCCGGGGGCAGGTTTATGGCTATTTTAAGCGATAATGAATGCCCCGGTTTACCCGTTCAGTTTGCTATTACCGTAAACCCACCGGCAGTTCCGGTTGATATCAGCATCCCTAACAGCTTCTCGCCCAACGGCGATGGCAGCAATGATCTGTGGGCCATCACCGGCTTAAACGCTTACCCCCAAAACACGGTAGAAGTATTTAACCGCTACGGCCAGCGCATATTCAGATCAGCCGGCTACAGCACCTCCTGGGACGGCACCTTTAACGGTCAACCCGTTCCGCCTGCCACCTATTATTACATCGTAAACCTGAAGAATGGCAAGAAGGCGCTATCGGGCAGTGTGACGGTGGTGAAATAGTTTGCAGTTTTGAGTGAGCAGTAATTATAATCATATTATTGTAAAGCAGATGTCACCCTTTCAGGGCTGTCACACATGTATCGCTTTGCAGCACGGGGCGGCGCCCCGTGCTGACAGATTATACGCTTTCAGGGCTGGCAATGTTAAATTATGGTCGTGTACGAAAATGTCGCCTATAGCCCGGCCTCGAAATGGCAACAGACATCCCACATCGATTAAAAATTCGCCAACAGGCCAGCCCCGAAAGGGCGTCATCCATCTGCGACGGGCATCGCCCATCGATTAAAATACACCAACCAAACAGCTTAAAGGGTGACATAGCAGCCGCAGTAACCATATCAACAAGGGCGAAGGGCGCAAATATTCGCCGGCCCGGTATTATGATAGTGGCCAGAATGGTTTGGCTTTCTGCGACATTATAACGGGTAACGAGTTTGTTGGAGAACAACTCTAACAAAGCGCGGGCGAGGGTAGACTACGGGCAACTGGGGGTACTAATCGTAATACCCTTTCTTAAACACAATTACCGATTCGCTAACTTCATTCGGCGAATCATCTCTGTTCGGGGCATACACACCTACGCCAAATTTATAAGATGTAAAGCCTGTATACATAATCTTTAACCCATCGTTCCACTCTGCAATTTGCTCTTCGACCGACGCATAGGGCAAGTTTAACAGTTCAATCGTAAACAAAATCGGATTTGCGGGCTTCACTATTTCTATTGCCTCACACAGGAAATTTTCTTCGTAATTGATAAGAAGCCCTAAACCCACATAAAAATCAATAGGTACTTTGGAAGATTCACTTCTATAAAATTCAGTATAAGGCTCTTTTAGGAGTTTCCTGATTTCATTTCTATGTAGTCCCAAAGGGATATTTCCGAGAGACTCATATGGCGTTATTGTGTAATCCATGCTTTATTCTTTGGTTGTTGATGTTTTTGCCTTATTTAATTTATCTGCGTAAGCTTTCGCTTGTTATATGCCGATATCATATTTTGTGCCGAATTTAGCTTTAACATCGCTAATATCTAAGTTCTTAGCACCTTCAAAACAAAGCCCGGCATCACGGCCAGGCTCTGGTTATTCTACAGCTTTATATTATCCAACATACACCCTGCATTGCATGAGTACCACAGGACAGGAGGCCTGCGGTAGCGTTCAAAAAGCCCTGGTGGTAGCTGGGGAAAAGTGCTTGCGGTAGCTGGGGGGGGTATACCCCCCCGGATGAAATCAATCATCCAGGATTTGCATATTTAATACCTAGCATGGAGTCCATCTATCAGGGGAGATTCATGCCCGCTTCATTTTCCAGGATCTCGGCCAGCGAAAAGGATTTTGCCATCCTTGGGTTGCAAGATGATCTTAAGCTCACCTCCGCCATGTTGTCCATGAAGTGAGCCCATAACCATCCAGGTTCCATATTCGGTCAAAACAGCGTCAAACGGTTCTTCGTCATAGATATCTTTTCCGTATATGGGCAACCATACTGCTTCAGCTATTTTAATTGCCGTTTCCTTGTTGGGAACAAGGCCTTTCACTTTAGGCCCGTCAGATACTTTTTGTTTGCATGAACAAAGGAGTGTGAACAAAAAAAACATCACTGTTATTTTAATAGGCTTGTTTTTCATATTATTCGAAGTTTAGTTTAATTGAAGGGTTTTTCTGAATCCAGGACATAATTGTATTGTAGGCATCGTTCCCTCCATTATTGCCTTTGTTATGCTCAGATCCCTGCAATAAATCGTGAAGAGCATCCTTAAAAAGGTAAATTTCCAATTTTTCATTGAAAACAGGCTTTATTTTCTTTACGCGTCTATCGTCTCTTGGGTCGCCTGGCATGTCTGAGCTTATTTGAGTTATCTTACCAGTTTCTGGATCATATTTTTGCAAGCTTCCATTAGGTGTGACTACATATCCAGGATAACCAAAATGATTATTTAGTTCTTTGTCGGGATCGGAAAAAGTGTTATTCCAGTCAACATACTTGCCTGTATGAGGATCAACTTTATAATCCCATTTTTCATCATATCCTGCATGGGAGTGTATGTCCGCGACAGTGTGATTCCACCAAGGAACTGGGGCATTGGAATGGCGGGCGTCGCCAGCTTCGGCCTTTGTATAAGCAAAAAAGGTTTTGCCATCCTTGACGACAGTATAAATGGATGAAGCGTATTCTCGATTCGCCCATATTGAATTACCGTTATAGTATCTTCCCCAATCCTTCGCTGCCTCGTCCATTGATGTAAAAACATCGCCAGGCTTCATTCCATCAGGATCTATAAATCTAATGGGATTATCAAACGCATAGCTGTAAGGGCTCCATCTCCTCATTTTCTCTGCCAATGGATCAACTGCACTCCACCTCCCAATCACCGGATCATAGAACCGCGCGCCGTAATCGTAAAGCCCCGTCTCGTCCTGCAGCTCCTTGTGATTGTAAAGATAGTGATTTGGAGAACTTGGCAAAGAGCCGATCAAACTTTGTATGGTATATCCAAACGCGTAATAGTCATTCCGCTGCGAGTTAAGCGGCGTAAGCTGGTTCACGTCCGATGGGTCCCAGGTGGTGGTCAGCCTGGTGTTGCCCAGGTGGTCCTTCAAATCATACTCGTACTTGTATACGATCCCGCTTTTTCTCGCACGGCCCTCTTCCGTCTGAATAAAGGAAATCACGGGATTAGTTCCAGTATACTCGTACTGGATGCCGCTCACGTACTCGGTTACGGTGGTTGTGCTAACGGTCGTCGACAGCTTCCTCAGCTTCCTGCCCGTGGCATCGTAGATATAGGCAACGGATATACCGGACCTGACCACAGTTTGCGGCAGGTTCAGCATATTGTAAGCCTGGGTAAGCCCTTTATTCAGGTCAACAAGCTGGTTGCCGTTGCCATCATAAGTATACTCACCCACCTGGCTTACCGTATTGTTAAACCCTGAGTTGGTACCGCTATCATCAATCCGGTCAACCTTATTACCACTTACGTAGGTATAGCTCAGGTTGTCTATCAGCTGGGCTGCTGTTCCGTTTTTATCGTACCGTTTCAGCGTTTGGATATTGCCCATTGGATCGTAAGTCAGGTTTTCGTTGTAAAAACCGTCACCTGTGGTTGTGGTCGTACTTATGGCATCCGTCAACCGGTTCAGCTTGTCGTAGCTGTAGTTGTAAGTAAGGGCCGGGTAACTGGTGCCCGACAGGGCCGTGGTCTTCACCGCGGTGCTGCCAATGTTGCCGTTGTACAGCGGCACCGCCGCATTATCATATTTCAACTCTATACCAAACTGGTCGTTGGTATCGGTATTGGTTATCCCCCCATCGGCGCTCAGGGTGGGGTTATTGATATTGGTCAGCCATCCCCTTGGGTTATACCTATAATCCAGGTTCTGTAAAAAATTGGAGGTGCCGTTGACCGAATGCAGGCTTTTTTTGGTGAGCTGCCCCAGTTCGTTATAGCTGGCTAAGGATACCCGTACTGCACCCTGGATGGTATTGGTGCTGTCCTGCAGCTGGCTGGCATTCGACCTGCGCCTGCCCATATGGTCGTAGGAATAGGCTTCAGACGACATCAGCTTCCGCACCGGGGCCGTCTTGGCAGCGTTGGCGGTATAGTGCACCCGGTAGTTGGTTACCAACTGCTTGGCGAAGTTGTACCCGGTGATGACGTCGTCGTAGTTGTACTGGCTCAGCGCCGACGAGCCGCCCACGTAGTGCTGCGTAAACGTGCGGATCACTTCCCCATCTTCATCATAGTACGGCATACTCCACAGGTAATCGGCGGTAGTATTGAGCACCAACGTCTTGGTGGCTGTAACCAGCCCGGTGGTATGGCTGCTGTACAAAGTATTGCCCAGCTGGTTGTACATGGATGGAAGGCCGGGGATATTGCTGTAGCTATCATAATAAGAAACACTTAGCACCGTATTGATGGTTGTTGGCCATGCATTACTTGTATAACCCGTGCCAGTTGTAGTGGTGGTTTCCCATTGGGTGGTTACCACATCAGCAAGGCCCTGTACGGTTGCAAGATTGTTTACGCCCCCGGTACTGCCGGTATGCTGAAATATTCCCGTAATTACTGGCCTGCCCATTGCGTCATATTTGGTAACTGTCCATTCCTGCGGCGCTTTCATGCGTTGCACCGAATCCTGCGTGCCGATCACCTGGTCTAAGGTGTTATAGATCATAAACTCCCAGCCCTTACCCGGTACTTTTTTCTGCGTAAGCCTGCCCCGGCCGTCGTAACGGTACTGGTAGCAAATATTATCAATTGTTGCCTGGCTTATCGTGGCCGTAGCATCGGGGCTTGCTCCCGGCGGCAGCACGAAGCTCAGACTGCCCCGTTCATCGTATACGTAATAGGTGCTCAGCATCTCGGCAACCGTGCCTTTAATGTTGTAAGTGCGTTTCAGCACAATGTGGCCTTCTTTGTCCTTATAGGTTTCGGTTGTGCCGAAGCAGCCGTCGGTTGCCTTCCAGTTCTCATCCTTGGCTATGGTTACATCCAGCTGATTAGGGCCGTAGGTAGCTGTATTGCCTGTGCGCACCAGGTTCCTGCTGCCATTTGCATTGATGGTAGCGGTATACAGTGCGGCCTTACGGCTGCCCAAATTGGTACTGCTTACATTGGTAGTACTAAAAGTGCTGGTTTGCTCATTGCTGGTAAAGGCAACCCTTACCGTATGGTCGGCATCGGGATTGGCAGACAGTTGCCATGCAGCGCCAGGCGCGCCCTGCTCAATTACCCTGCCCAGCGGCGATGGCTCAAAGGCGGTTACGGCGTACGGGAACTGCGTAAGCACAATGGCGTTGCTTTGTTTGCCTTCTGTTGTACCATTACTCGGGTTATAAAAAGCCCTTACGCCAGTTGTCGCGCCAAGTGCATCCGTGCGATAGGTGCCATAATTAGTGGTACTGTTTACATAGGGCAGGTATTTTTGCGCTTCCCGATAATACCCGTCATAGGCAAAAGGTTGTACTACATCATAGCCCGCCGGTGACGCCTGCCTTTGCACTGTTTGCAGTGAGCTGCCCAAACCGTCGACGTACTGGATCGTCGTCATCACCGAATCTTTTACGGGGGTCAGCTGGTCCAACCGGGTATTGGTTTTAACCGGCACACGCGGTACCCGGCTGCGCACGTAGTTTTGCGTGGTGGTTTGAGCAAATAGTACATTGCCAATAAGCAGGCCTGCCACCAGCAGGATGCTTTTATATATTTTATCGTGTAATTCCATTTGTTCTTTTTTAAATAAGGGTTATGGGGTATGATGGAATTATTATATTTCGGGGTTTACGGGTACATAACCAGTGCCCGGCTGTACGGTTACTGACGACGAATAACAGATTTGTATACTGCCATTGGTAAAACACCCGGATGATAGCAGCGATGCGCTGGTGCCCTGGTTGGTGCCGGAAGCTATGGTAACCGTGCTGTTTGTCGTGGTCACTTCAGGGTTCGGCGTGCGCCCGTCATTGTAGGTCGCATTCTTTACGTACTGGTAATTGATGGTAAGCGTAACGGGCACATTATATGCTTGCGTACAGCTGGCATCCGAGTACGATTTAAACACATACGTATGGTACGTTAGCCCGTTACTTACACTGGTGCTGCCCACCGACACATTTACATAAATGGTTGGCGGCACCGGGCAGGCCGAGGTATTGGTACCATTGCTTACCCATTGCGTTTGGTTGTAGGTTGGGCTGTAGGGGTTGGTATCCACCTGCTGCTTTTGCTGCTCGCCCGTGTTTTGGCCAACGCCGTTCGTAACGCATCGCGGCGGCACCCCGCTGTCCTGCCATACCGGGCCCTGATTTGCATAGTTGTAATCGTAGTTTTTCAGGATATTGCCCTGCCGGTCCTTTACGTTTACCAGCCGGCTTTCGCTGTCGTACTCGAAAAAGGTGGTCATACCTTTGCCATCGGTGCTGCTGCTTACGCCGGTTAAGGGCAAATAGGTATAGGTGGTCATTAGCGCATTGGTTGGGCATAGCCTCACCTCGTCAATCAGGTTGCCGTTGCTGCTGATAGATATACTGGTTATCCCTGTCAGCGTCCATTCATACAATGTCCAGGTGCTGGTCATGGTTTTGGCTACGCCGCCAATGGTTATGGTGGCGCTGCCCTTGCCCCAAAGGCTTACCTTGTAATTGCCCGATGGCAGGCTGCTTTTGCTGATGGTGCCGCTGTAGCTTTTTACCCCCGTGCGCGCATCGGTGCCAACCACATTGGCAGCAGTGTATGTCCAGCTGTTGTCGTCGTCCTCAAAGCTTGTATAGGCCGTCCCGGCCAGGTCAGCGTTCTTAACCTGGGCAATGGGGTAATTGTTATGATAGCCCCACAGGTACGCCACCTGGTGGCTGGCGGTGGTTGCGGGGTAATATCCTGCAATGTCCTGGCTTTCCACATTGGCGGTAGTGCTGTTGTAATTGGTAGTAATGCGGGCTTTATACCTGCTATCGCTCAGGATGCTGGTATAAAAGCCCTGCGCGTTCTTGGTTTCCTGGTTCAGGCTGGCAACAGGATTGGCATTAATAAAACTGTACAGGGTACGGGGCTTGTTATTGTCGTAATCGGTGATCACCCCATCAGTCATTACCGAATCGGTAACCGAACGTTTAAGCCAGCCTTGTTTTTCAACCAGCATACCCATCCCCACCGCGCCACTCCCCGTGGCGTAGTCATAGGTGTATTTATATTTTTCCACCCGTGTAGTGCCTTTTGAATCAGTTGTGGCAGCAAGCACTTTATTCCGGTAAGGGATGCTGTATAAATAGGCGGACGAGGTAACTACCGAGTCGCTGCTATTCACGTAGCTCACCTGCCGCTCGCTTTTCAGGCGCAGGAAGGCAGGCACGGTGTTGTAGTTGCTGTAGATGTACTCCCGCAGCATTTCCTCGGGAAACCCGCAACCCAAAGACGGCGGGTATATGCCGACGCAGGGAATCCTGCGGACGGCCAGGTGGGGCTTGATGCCGATGAACAGCGCCGTCTCGGTAACGTCGAGGTCGTAGCTGGATTCCTGCTTTTGCAGGCGCACGTAGCTGGTGCCCACGCGCTTGAAGTCGGTCTTGCGCTTCTGCACAACGGACAGGCTGTTGTTGCCTGCCGTTCCGAAGGCGTCAAACTCGCTGCTGCTCAGCAGGAACTCGCTGCCGTTCACGTCCTTCTCGTACACCTTCTTGTAGTACATGTCCTGGCTCACGCTAAGGCCGTTGTTGCTCGCGGCGCTGTAGTTCCGGTATGACCGGGTTTCCAGGCCCGTCACTTTGTATTGCATCTCGGTGTAGTCGCCTTCGTCGTAAAATGGAGCGTTGATCAGCACGCCGGTAGAGGTGCCCGTGCTATCCTTGTACACGTACTCCTTTACCGCCGATGGCGTGCCTGTGGCCGAAGAATTGAGGTAGTTGCTGATGCGCCTGATCCGTAGGCCGGGGCCCGGGATGCCCTCCACAACCTGGCTGGTCTGCTGCTTGTACTGAAGGCTGGCGCCCACGTCGTTCTCCTTGTCGTCGCACTTGATAAGCATGCTGTAGGTGCCTGGCTGTAGGAGCACCGAATCGGCCTTGCTGGCGTCGTCCCTGAAGTAGTTAATGCTGAAGGTATAGTTGCCCGGCGTGATCGTCACCTCGGGCGTGAAGTTCTTCGTCGGGTCATCTGGGCCGTAGCCGCTTGGCGCGTAGTACATCCCAAGTTTGGGGTTCCTGGAGTAGTATAGGTGCACCATCTGCGCGTTGGTGATGGTAAAGCTGGTGGTTGACGAGATGACATTAGTGGTGGTGCTGTCCATCCGGTGTATGTTGTCGCCGTTGTTCATATTGTTGACAAGAAGCGTGGTACCGGTACTGTAGATATTCGGCTCGTACTCGAACACCGAGGATCCGCCAGTAGGATAGACGATCTTGTTGAGCACGGTTTGCTGGCTGTAGGACATGTTGGGGTCCTTGGTTACACCCTGCGGATAGATGGTATTGGGCATCATGTTGGCCGTTTCCGAGATGTCGCCGCCGTTGGAGTAACCCCAGTGGTCAACGGCAGGCAGGTTTCGCGTGGTGCCGATGTATCCTCCTCCGAAGCCTCCATTGTAGTAAAAGGTGTGCCTTTTGAGCATTGCCGCGTTTATCCCCTCGTCAACGCCCAGCAGCTTGAGTCGGTGGGTGGTGTAGATGCCCAGAGAAGGATCGGAAAAATACCCGTAGTTGAACTTGAAACGATTAATGAGCGTACCCTGGTAGTTTTTGATATCTATATTATCCAGTTGTGGGGTGGGCATGTCCAGCCTGACCGTGGCCGCGTTGAACACCACTGTCATCTTCGAACTGGTGACCTGCATAAGCTGTATCGCGCCGGCCCGCGTAGGGTAGGCGAAGCTGATTAGTCCGGGCGTGTAAACCGGGCCGCCGCCGCCGGGATGCTCCACGGTCATACCCTGTCTGCCCGGCCCCCGCTGGTCGATCATCACCGGCGACGAGTAGCTGAACGTGATCTGGTCCTTGTAGTCGGCCGAGGTGACGCTTGCCAGGTACCAGCTGGAGACGTAGTCTGTTGGCAATACGTAGGTTTCGGGAGCCTGGTTGGTGTTTTGCGGGTTTACGGTATGCTCCGCCACGTTGAACGTGTAGACGGTGCCGTCCGGGGCGGTGATTACGAAGCCCCCGGTCGGGCTCAGGTACGATATGTTTAGCTGGTTGTAGGGATACTGGTGGCAGGTACCGCTCTTGATGAAGAACTTGCCCGTATAGCCGGCGAAGTTGTAAGCGTATACGTCCGGCTCTGTGTCTACGATATTGTCGTACAGGGCCTGGTCCATGAACTTGCGGGTGACGGAGTCGGCCGTAGTGTACCGCCAGCTGGTGTTGTCGTAGCTGTACTGCGACTGCACGAACTCGTCGACCTTGTCGCGCACGATGCGTGTGATCACTCCGCCGCAGTTTACCGACCATCCCCAGCCCACCCAGCTTGCCGCCTCGGTCGGCCTGAAGCCGTTGTTGTTGTACGTAAGTGTTATGGGAATCTTCAGCTGCCTGCCGCTCACTTCGGTGATGGGGATGGAAATGCTCGGGATGCCCGTCTGCATGGAAACGGGCACCACGCCGTACTTGCCGAGCGAAGCCGCGTTGGGCGATGCCGGAATCAGGTCCGTGCGTAACGCGAAGTGCGGCGAGACGGATGGTGTGGTTTGCGCAAGCAAGCTCGCGGAAGGGAAGATTGCTGCCAGCAGGCATAATAAGGGCAGGACGAGGGTTTTAAACCGCATGTGGTGATGGATAAAGTATCAGGGATTATCTAAATTATTTGTTTTTTTAATTGGCCCGGTTAAGCGTGCAATGCACCACCGAGCCGTTCAGGCTCATGTTCATGCCTATGGAATCGGCGTATACCGTTCCGTTGTGGTACACATCAAGCCCGTTCACGGTAACTTTAAAGTGCAGCCCGGCGGTATCCAGTTTGCCCTGGTCAATCGGAAATTCGCCCAGCGGGCTTTTGGCTGTACCGGCAACAGAATCGCCGATGAGCGTAAAGTTATAAGTTAAAGGGTAGGCGGTGCTGTCGGCCTGGCGAAGTGCGCCGGTCCATTTGCCGCTCGGGTTGGTCGCGCCCACAAAGCACAAGGCGAAGCAGCCGGATAATACGGTGGTGATAAGGATTCGTGGTTTCATTTAATTATCGGGGTATCAATAGTTTCTGGGCTTAAATTAATAATAATCAAATTATTTTACAATAGGTATTTTCACCTACCGGTACCCCGTTAAAATACGGGGTACCGGATTTTTGAAACAAATATTAGTCGGTTACGGCGCAAGCTGTTTTCAGATTTTGGGCAAAGGGAAGCGGATTGCCCCCTCTTGGACGCAATTGTTGTACGGCTGTGTACGTGAGTGTCACTTGTGACTTCCTTTAAACAAATACCGATTAAAGCACAGGTGAGCCAACGCTCAAACCTTTACTCAATACCTATGCTAAAACGTATTAGCCCCCGATGACACGCACAAATATTAGATGCGTCTAAACTGCACGATCGTTTAGTGTTAACCATGATAAAATACAAAGCATTGATTATCAAATATTTATAAAAAATATATTTGAAATATGTAAAGTTATGTTAACCCAATTTATATGCGTTTGCCCTGCGGTGCAAGCAAGTATTTCGGCTGCCCCCCCTATAACATCGAAATGTGCCGACATTCAATTCACCATGATGTTGTGAACCTTAAGCCTGCGGTTTCCGGCGTTCGCGTTAGGGATTGCAATGGGTACCGGCCCACGAGCGTAATGCCTGCAGGCGTATGAATGAAAAGCCCGCCCCCGTTTCTATCAACGGGGAAACGCCCATTTGAAGTAGCAAGTAGTTAGTATCAATTAGCAAGATAGATGGCCAAAAACGATGTTTTTTCAGATGAAGCAATGGGGCTAAGTTGCGACTTTGTGGCCATCAAGATATGTAGCAAAGCACAGGCCTGTCATCGCTAAAGCAGCCGCGCAAAACCTGCACAAAAAGGAGATAATGCCTCCCTGACATAACCGAACCCCGGCGAGGTGGAACAGTGCGTCAAAACGCTGAGGAGGTTGCCCGCAAACATTCTTGTTGCAAAAACCGACGGGTTGCAATGCAGAATTGAAAGCATTTATGTACCTTAGTTACAGCACGTTCTCATGCGTAGCAATTTATGCACCTTGCACAATTAGTTTCACTTTATACCTGGATTGTTATTACAGCATTTGGCAATGGCAATTATAAAAACGCGCAACTAACTGCTGTTGACAAAGTTGGTTATAACGCCTTTAAAAAAAACGTAATTGACCATAAAAGCCTGCTGATTAAACACCCATCAAAAGATATTGGTAATTATTTGTTCAGATTGATAGATGAGGATATTTATAACTATTGGGCGGGTACCCCCTGGGAATTTCATGGCACTACCCGGCAACCCAAAGCAGGAAGTATTGCTTGCGGGTATTTTATAACCAATACCTTAACAGACCTCGGTTTTAAGATTAACCGGGTGGGCCTTGCCGAAGTTCGTTCCGGCGATATGATCAAAAAGCTCTGCGTGGGCATTGAATCATTTAATAGCCTCGGTAAACTGAATAGCTACCTGGCCAAACAGCCGATTAACTCGGTTTTCATTATTGGCCTTGATTTTCATACCGGCTATATTGTTAAAACCACTACCGGTTGCTATTTCCTTCATTCCAGCTATATCAACAAGGAAGGAGTGGTACGGGAAAAAACAGATACATCGCCAGCACTAAGCCCCAATAAATTTTTCATGATTGGCAGTTTAACAGCAAACAAACATCTGCTACGAAATTGGGTTGCCAATAAGTCCCGATTGTAAGTAATTTTTCAAACTACCCACCATTATACCTGGACGTGGTATGCTGCCTTCAAGTGACACTACATTGTCAGTAAAACGCTTGCCCGCATAGCAATTTATACGTGTATAACTTTTTCGCATATTTATTGCCTATTAATATCAATAACCTGCGCAGGAAGTACATCTTTTTACCACAAACGTGTACTTTTTGTAAGCGAAATTCAACAAAGCAAGGTTTATTATGTTGGTCATACCTCAAATCTTGAAGAGAGGTTGGAACGACATAATTCGGGGAAAGTAACAGCCACCAAAAACAAAGGACCATGGGTTGTAATGAGTTATGAAACTTTCGACACAAAATCAGAAGCAAACTCAAGAGAGTTGTATATAAAGTCGATGAAGAGCCGGGTATTTATCGAAAATTTAATCTTGAAATTTAATAAACCCGCCTCAGATTTAATCGGGTAGCCCGTAAACGGAATGCCCCGATTTGATCGGGGCTCTGAGTACAAAACCTGATACTGGCGTATCGGGTTTTGTTATAAATGAGAGCCTATATCAACGCGAAAGTAGCTCAGTTGGTAGAGCACGACCTTGCCAAGGTCGGGGTCGCGAGTTCGAATCTCGTCTTTCGCTCATTAAAGCCCTTCTGTAAAAAGAGGGGCTTTTTTATGACCAATTTTGGAGGCCATTGGTGAAAAAATGGATCAGTCGGAAAAGTTGGGGGATAAAAAAGCCATGTATAGACTTTAGCAAGTCTGAACAGGACGAAAGTAGTAGCTCTTCAATGTAACCATCGCGCCCGGGGCTTTAGCCATAATCGTACGCCGAAACCAAGTACTACCGATCTCCGGTTACCTTACTTTTAAACAGGCAGCATCCGGGTAAAAAAAATATTTTTCAAATCCCAAGAAAAATGTCACATATGTCCCTGTTTTTTCGTATATTAAATTTATGGGTAGATCAGTAGAAACATTTAGTAAAAAAGAAAGAGAAAAGAAAAAGTTTAAAAAGCAACTGGATAAGAAAGATAAGGCTGAAGAAAGGAAAGCAAATTCAGGTAAAGGAAAAGGACTGGAAGATATGATGGCCTATATCGATGAGAATGGCAATATCACCTCTACCCCACCCGATCCGGCTAAAAAGAAAAAGATTATAGCAGAGGATATCCAGATTGGCGTACCCAAACAGGAAAACCTTGCGCCCGCCGATCCGGTGCGTAAAGGCGTGGTTGCCTTCTATAATGATTCTAAAGGCTATGGATTTATCAAAGACCTGCTAAGCCAGGAAAGTATTTTTGTACATGCTAACGGCCTTACGGAAGCTATCCAGGAAAACGATAAGGTAACTTTTGAAACCGAGCAGGGAGCCAAGGGCTTGAATGCAATTAAAGTAAAAAAGCAATAGTCGTCATTCGCGGTCATTAATTTCCGAAAACATTGGACATTCCAATAGCCATTTATTAAAATGGCTAAAAACCGGGAATTAAGGTATCGCCTTTCGGTTACGGATGCGGTTTTAAAAAGCTTTCTTCCTGATATCGGTGTCTAAATAAATGGCCGGCAATCAATATGCCGGCCATCTAAAAAATAGTTTAAAAATTCATTTGGGGTAAGATATCTATTGATTTACGCGGAAGGATTCGTAAGTCTGGGCAGCGGTGCGATTACAGGTCATAGCCTGGGTACCATTTTCGCTCGAAACATATTTCGCGTTGTTTCCTCTCAGCGAAAATGTGCCGTTCCCGTTGTTTACCCAGTCAAATTGTTCCCAGGCCCCAATCGACGTGCGGTTGCAATTTATAGCCTGGGTACCGTTTTCAGAAGATACATATTTACCCTGGCTCATCAAGGCAATCTTGCCTCCGCCAGCATCAACAATGGTAAATTGCTCCCAGCCCTGTGCCGTAGTACGGTTACAATTCATTGCCTGGGTACCATTTTCGCTACTCACATAAAGATTATTGTTTCCCTTAATGGTAATTGTTTGCCCTATTGGCGCAGGAACACTGCCCGATACCACCGGTAGCGTAGGGCGTGTAGCCGTAAGCCCAATCTGGCCTTTCAGCATCTTGCCGCCATCGCCTGTAAGGCGTAAATAATAATCTGCAGAGCAAGCCGTGCCGTCTTCATCCAACGAAAAAAAGCCCAAACCGGCTGGCGTATAGGCCGATGTTTCGGTGGTTTTGGCAATTTGGTTGCCTTCGTTGTATTCATCAAACATGGAAATGTAAATGCCCTGGGCCCCCAGCCTTACCATGTTATAAAATTGCCTCCACATAAAATCGCCATGAACCCTTTGGTGTTTTTGCAAATCTCCAGGTAAAACGCATGGCTGGTAATCAATGCCGTTGGTATTACAATAAGACTGATCGCCAACATTATGGTCGGTGTAAAAACCATCGGCTTCCGAGGTATTTGAAATCTTCCCAATCATCCAGGGCGAAATCATGTTCAAGGCGTTATATGTCGCCAAAAAGCCTGGCCTAACTTCGGTACTATTTGTATCGCGCCAATAAGCAGGCACGCCGCCAATGATATAGCAGCCCTGGGCTTTAAACCAGTTAATAACATCAAGACATACCGCCGCCGACCAGGGGTGATTGGTATCATTAAAACCGAAGCCCCATATACACACAACAGGCTTACCATTTTGCTTAGCGTAAGCCGATGATGAGGTATAGGCGGCCATTTTGTTTGTCCAGTCTGTTTTAATTTCCGATTGCATGTTAGTCCAGCCGCCCACATCATACATAATGTAAAATTTACGCCCGTAGGTTTCTGCTGCTGTTTTAACTTTAGCGGTAATAGCATCGCGGATTGGCCCTTCCTGCCCGTTGGGATTAAAACGTTGTAAGGCAGCTCCGTCGATGTTATTTTGCTGCATCCATAAAAAATGGGTGTTTACTGTTTGATCGTTGAACGAAGAAAACAATTTGGCCGGCTGACCATTGCCCAGGTTGCCAAAATTGGATGCCGTATAGGTGCTGGTATACTCGCGAACATCCGGCCAGGATATGATACTGGCATTGGTTGGTGTTGGTACGCCAAAAGGGTCGCCGGATGCATAGTGCCACCAGGTATTAAGGGGCGAACCATCGCCCGGGGCGGCAAACCAGCCCTGGTAGCCTACTATCACTTTACCAACAACGTCGCCGACGGCAGAAGCCGAGGTTTTAAGCTTGGTTGTTTTTCCATCCGGAGTTGTAGCTGGGGCGCTAAGTTTATTTTTGGAACAGCTGATGATGACAGCCGTGCAAGCTATCATCAAGATAAGATTGGTTTTCTTAAAAGTCATAAAGGATTGGTATTAAAAAATTAATAATTGGTTAAACGACGGAGTTGCGTACCCACTACGGAGGTACAAAGAGTTTCCTTTTCATAGCTGCAGATTAATTTGTTTCGTAGATTTTGTGAAATTTTCGCTGATATTATTGGTTGCTTATAAAGTAAGCCTGGGGCGATTAATAAAAGATTAATTATCGCTTAACGTATAGAATTCAGACCAGAATAGCAATTCAACTATTTGATATTTAGATAAATATATTGCACGGACAATCAGAACGAGATATTAAGACGTTTCAGTCTGTAATTAATTTCCATATTAATATGCCTGTACAATATAATTCTGAATTTATGAAGACGTGTTTTAATATATAGAAATATCTGTGCAGCTCTTTGACCTCTGCGAAGTTGGTTGAGTTTGATTTAGGTTATTTATGTATCACATAAATATTATTGCCGTTAACTTTAGTCAACGGCAATGAATACTTTTGATGCTATGATGGTTTATGTGGGTAACACAGATGCGGTTGCCGATTAGTTTCTAAAGATATATTTTGCCGATACATCCGGGCTTGTTCAATCGGATTAGAGGCGTAGCCTCGGCCAATCTTGTAGCCGCGGGTTTTAACTCGTGGAAAAAAACGAAGAAAACGATTGAGAGCCGTAGGTTCGATCCATATGAGCAACGCGTATATATCGTTTAAACAAATTTATACCCCAATATGTGCCGTGCCGATGGCACTCTTGTTGTGCTTGGCCAATCGTCCGCGGGTTGAAACCCGTGGCTACAGTATGTGCCGGGCCGATGGCCCTTAGGAAGAATCATGTAGAAGCTAATTGAAATCGAACAAACCATTCAAACCGGCATAGAGCCATCATTTTCTTGTTATACTCAAAATAACCGTGCTAAATAGCTTGCCAACAAGCCATGTTACTTGCCCAGCGCGACATCAAAATCAATAAAAAGGCCGTCTTTGCCTTCGGTATTATAAACGCCGCCTGCTATAATGCTTTGCCCGGTTATCCCCGGATTGTTCCCATGCCCCAGGGGCCACGAGCCTTTTGTATCAGACACGCCGATGCCTGCGTATGAAGCAGCTTTAATTGCAAAATCGGTACAATTATTTTTAGATAGATGATATTCAAGCCCATCGTAGCTTTTGGTGAGCAGCAGTATTTTATCAAACCTTTTTTTGGAGATAAACTTACCCATTACCTCGTCCCAGTTATGCCCGTTATCGTTTTTAAATGTGCCCGAGCAGGAAGGGTCAAGCGGCGTTGCCGAAAACAGGTTGTCTTTTTGAGGATAAAATCCAAACGATATGGAAACCGAGGTTGAATCGGTATTGTATTTTATAAGCGTAATAAAAGTATGCCCCGTATTAACTATCTTAAATATCCGTGGTTTACCGGGCACCGGCTGTTTTACATGAAATAACAGCGCATAAGCAACCGCCTTTTTGCCATCGTTAAAAGTGTTTACAATACGCTGGTAAGTAACCGCCTTGCTTTTCTCTTCGGCCTTATCATTTAATGCCAAAGGTTTTGGATCGTTTACAAATAACGAATCGTCTTTTGCGCTAATTGCCAGGTAACGTGTGCTAAGGCCCGAATCAGCACTCAGCGTATCTGCCGATACAGAATCAACCACCGGCCTTATTTGCAAGGCTGGTTCTTTTGAATCTTTTTTATACTGCATGGTTTTAAAAAAGCATTTCATGGCCAGCGGGTACATGCGCAACCGGGCAAATACATTAGCCAGTTTGTAGTATATCTTAACCCTCGACCTATTATAATTTACTTCGTTCCCCGCAGTCGAAAACTCTTTTAAATAGCCCATCAGTGCCTTACGCTCCTGGCGGCTGTTTAAATGTGTTTCCATATTTTCCAGGAAATTGATGTTGCCTTCGGCCGGTACGGGTGTTTTATTAATTATTACAGATGCTTTTTTAACATCGTAATCAGTTATAACATCTGCCGATGTATCTGCCCGCATTGGTTTATAATGCACCGCGGCCGATAATTGGGCATGCACGGGTATACTATATAAAAGATAACCTATAATGGTAAACGCTTTTAAACATTGCGCTATTCGATGGCTATTCATGAAAAGAAGCTTAGATGGATATTGTATTAACGTAATTTATTGGTAAACGGTATATGCGGCTTGCTTACCTGCAACAACAATAGTTGCTGCTACAACTTAAAAAATTAAAACATGTGGGCGTGTTTTTCATATCCGTTACAAACGTAATAACATTTTAAATAGTCTACAAATTTAGTAGAGTATTTATTTAACTTGCGGAGTTTTTTGGGTTTTGGTTTAAAATGACAATTACAGGATGAAAAAATATGCTTTAGTAACCGGCGCAAGTAAGGGTATTGGCAAGTCGATAGCCTGGCTATTGGCACAAAAAGGTTATAATTTATTGCTTGTTGCCCGCTCAGAGGCCGAATTGAATGCTTTATCCGTAGCTATCACATCAGCACATCATGTTGATGTGCACTATTACGCGGCCGATTTATCAAACGCGGACGCGGCTGCAGATATAGCCGCCTGGTTTGCCGGTTTATCTATACCACTATCTATACTGGTTAATAATGCGGGCTACGGCCAGTGGGGTAACTTTGATGAACTGCCACTACCAGGCCAAATGGCCATGATGAGGGTTAATATAGACGCAGTTGTTGAGTTATCGCATTATTTTATTCCGCTTTTAAAATTACAGCAACAAGCCTATATACTTAACGTAAGCAGCACTACAGCCTACCAGGCTGTGCCTACGATGGCTATTTACGCGGCTGCCAAAGTATTTGTTTTATCATTTAGCAGGGCTTTGCGCTACGAACTAAAAAACACTCCTGTATCTGTAAGTTGCCTGTGCCCTGGCCCTACCGATACCAACTTTGTGCACCGTGCAGGCATGGATGCCATAGCAGAACTGGCAGCCAAATTTAACATGAGTCCTGATGATGTAGCGGCTATAGGCATCGCCGGTATGTTTGCCAACAAAGCCGAGATTGTACCCGGCTTTTTAAATAAGCTATCGTCAACAGCGGCCAGGCACAGCCCAAAACGCCTTATTGAGCGTATAACGGCCGGTTTATATAAACGATAAAAATATTTTCAGGAAAATTTGTTTGATTAAACAATTTATCTACATTTGCATAGTCTATAAAATACATAGACATTATATACATTGAACAAAACACAACATAAAACCTTTGCATTCTCCATGCGAATGCCCTTTGCAAAAAGGGTGATGTGTAGCTGTTGTTGTTAATTATCACCGGCCCCAAGGCTCCCCATTTAAAAGTTGCTTAGCGCTTTTATCCAATTCAACATTTAATTATCTATTATTTTAACTACCCATTTTATGGCAGCGGTATATCAAAAATTCACCTTAGGCACAACAATTACGGCCGAACAACAAGCTTTTTTTAACCAGCATGGTTTCATCCATTTCACCAATTTTATTAAACCCGAAACCGTGGCCGATATCATCAAGGCATCTGAACAGGTACAGCAGCAATGGATAGATAATAAAGTAGAAAAGATAAACGGCGTCCCTGTTAAATATGGCAAGGATTTGGATGGATCGCCAATTGTACAGCGCTTCGCATTCATAAACCAACACCATACGGTGCTCAATGAATTTACGCATGACCCAAGGTTCCAGGTATTGTTAAACCTTATTGGCGATGGTGCAAGGCTGGGAACTGAAGAAAAAGACGGAATGGTTTTTAACCATTACGTAAATGGCCCCGAAAGCAGCTTTACCAAAATGGGCTGGCACACCGATGGCCTCCGCGATATATTTCACGGGCAGCGTTTAAACCCGATGCTGAATGTAGGTATCCACCTGAATACATTAAAACCCGAAAACGGAGGGTTGCGCATTTTACCCGGCACCCACCGGCAGAATCTTTACCAGATGCTTTTCCGTAAAAAGTATTTCCTGGATCATGATACTGATGAAAATGAGGTAGCAATTACACCAAATACCGGCGACCTGACCGTACACGATGGCCGCTTATGGCACCGTGTGGCACAATCAACCATAACCGGCGAAGCAAGCAGGCGCAGGGTAATATACATACCCATCATAGCGGGCAAATTCGAACCAAAAAATGCTGATAGCCCTACCGCATTTTATCAACGTTTTGCAGGAATTGTTAAATAAATTAAATTATGCTGATAGCCTTACTCACCGGTTACCTTATCCGTACAGGAAAAATAACCGTATTTAAAAACTTCATTAACAACAAGGTGCTTGCTAAAGTTTATGTACGTAGTACCATCAACTAAAAGCAAACACCCTGAGTTATTTTATCCTGCTGCTTTTTAAAGCTCCCTTACCCAGATATTGCGATAACTGATAGGTTCGCTTTTATCGCCATGGGCTTGTAGCTTAATAGGCTCGGCACCATGCTTGTGGTACTCAGGCTGACCGATGTAAGGGGTATCTCCTTTCAGGATAGTATTGTTTTGTACCAGTACACCGTTATGCAAAACCGTGGCGCGGGCTGCCGATTTTAAGGTGCCATCCTCATTAAAGCGTGGGGCTGTCCAAATTACATCGTAGTACTGCCATTCGCCGGGTTTGCGGCAGGCATTTACCAAAGGTGGCGATTGTTTATACATGCTGCCGGCCTGGCCGTTTACATAGGTTGGGTTTTTATAATTATCTAATACCTGCAACTCGTAACCACCTGCACCCCAAGGCAAAGCCGCCAGGAAAATACCGCTGTTACCACGTGCCTGGCTGGTGCCGGTAATATTGGATGGTATGCGATACTCGATATGCAATTGAAAATCCGTAAATTTCCTTTTAGTGCGGATATCGCCTACGCTTTTGTCAACCGTGATTGCATTATCGGCCACTATCCATTTATGGGCCGAGGTAGAATCGTTAAGGGCAACCCACTCGTCCAGGTTTTTGCCGCCGAACAAAACGATGGCATCAGATGGTGCTTCGCCCATTTTTTGGCCGGGTGTTACTACCGTGGGTACCGGTGTCCAGTATTCGGTATCCTCTGGTTTTCCCTTTTGCTGCGCATTTGCAACTATTGCCGAAACAGCTAATAAAGCTGATAATATGATAACATTTTTCATTTTAAACTATTGATGATCTGTTTTAATAAATTATTTAGCCAGTGATTTAATCCAGAGCGCTATTTTCCGGGCCTCATCTTTAGGCACCTGCGGCATTGGTGGCATCGGTGTCGAATAATCGGGCCAGTGTTCTGGTTTGGGGTTGTGGATCAGTTGCACCAATTCGTTCACGCTGTACTTCTTTTTGGCCACGTCAACATACGCCGGGCCAACCTGGCGCTTATTGGCGTTATGGCACGATAAACAGGTGTTTTTTAGTAACAGCGGTTTTACCTCGTCATACGTAGGTACCGCGTTGGCCATAGCCAATGCTTTTGCACCGGCGCCTTTAGCTAAAGCACCCTTTTTAGCATCTGCAGTTACTGCAGTTTTTAACGTTTTGGCCGAATTCAGGGTACTTACACCCACCATCGAAAGCTTTTGTCCTTCGGGGATGTTGTTGAGGGTGTAATAAGCCGTTGGGTGAACCAGGTTAAAATAATTTTCTTTATCGCGCATACCATCCAACGTAATAGTGTGGATGTAATACCTACGCAGGTTGTTTACAATTAACCTGGCCTTCATGCCGTCTTCCGATACTTTAACCCCTACAATAGGGCATTTTTCGGTATTCACCGGCGGGCTACCGTACACCGCCTGGTATTTATAGATGTAACTTTCTACCGAGTAAGAAGCAATATCTTCTGCTACCTTTTTATCAACAGGTTTGGTAAATTCAATCTCGAAACCATCGGGCATGGCACGGATGGCGCGCATCTCAAACGGCACCTTATTGTTCCACACCAAACGTTGCAGGCCCATGGTGGCCTCGCCTGCAGATCCCCAGCCACGGTTGGTTTCGCCGGCGGCTAATGAACCATCGGGTAACCAGGCCAACCGCACAATGCCCGATTGAAAGCCGCTACGGAATGCCCATGCCGCGCCCTGGTACTGGCCGTTAACTTTTTCTAAAAAGATCCTGTCAACCATGCTCTGCCCCTGGTCGCACACTAATAGCTGGCCGGCAAAGGGGCCAAAGGCATCTTCGGGAATTTTTACTATTTCGGAGTTGGAGATACCCAAAATGCCGTGAGGTAACCAAACGGTCGGCAATGTCAGTTCCGGAATTTCCTTTTTTACTTCAAATTCTGTCCTGAATTTTTCATTGACGATATCCTGTGGTTTAAAAGGCTGGCCGTCTTTATCAAACTCGATGCGTGGTTTGTTTTTGGCAAAGAACTGCTCTGGTGTTAACTTCAATGGCGAATTTGGCAAATTAGTCCACACCAGGCTTGAAGGGTGGCCCATGAAAGCGCCTTTTTCTATCTTCATGATACTGCCCGATCCTACCCAGTCGCCCTGGTTATCGCTGTACCACAGTTCGCCATCAATCATACTGATACCGCAGGGCGAGCGGAAGCCCGCGGCCCATGGGGTAACGGTACCATCTTCCTTAATATTTAAAGCCCAGCCACGGTAAGGTACAAAGCTTTTGGGGTGCCACCAATCCGGCGGGAAGCCAAGGTTAAGGGTAACAAAGAATGAACCATCGGGTGCCAGTTTTGGCCCAAAGCTGTATTCGTGGTAATTGCCCGATAATGGCCAGGCGTAAATGGTTTCAAATACATCGGCCTTGCCATCCATATTGGTATCCTGCAGTTTGGTTAACTCGCCGCGTTGTACCACGTATAAAGCGCCATCTTTCCAGGCCGCGCCCAAAACCTCGTGCAGGCCCGATGCAAATTTCCTGAAATACGGATGCTGGCCGGTGGGGTTCTCTACCATAAAAATATCGCCCCGGCGAGTGGTTACTGCTAAAGTTCCGTTGGGCAGGGTGCATAAACCGCCAACTTCCAGTATAGTACCTTCGGGAGCAGGCACTTTCATGATCTTGAAAAAATCATCCTCCTTAGGCGATTCGGCCTGGGCTAATGTGTATTGCGTATTGCTTAACAGCGCACCAACTATCAGTGTAGTAAATAAGCCGGCCCTGTTTATCATTTGTTTTAATGTGTATTTCATGATGACGGCTGCTTAAAAGATAATTGAATAGGTTAATTTTCCTTTGATAGGGATAATGAGCTCCTGCTTACCGCCCGCATCCCTAAGGATGGGTTTAGCCCCTGCTGCATCTTCTACTTTGATATAGTAAGATTTATCATCAACGATATATAATCCGTTACCCGCATCCTCAATATTGTTGCCGGTAGCCAGGTGCGCAAACAAGCCGTCAACCGGGTTTTGCAAAGTAATTTCGCGGTGGATGCCGTGGCCGCCTTCTATCACCGTGCTGGCATCATTCACCACCGATCCGTAAATGATGTACCTGAAGGCAGGCTGATCATTAGCGTTCAGGATATAGCCTTTAGGCCGGTAACCTGTGCCGGTGGTATCTGCCGCCCAGGCAGCCTGCGGACCAGCCAGTTTTTCAATCCCCGGTACGGGTTTGCCCAGGTATTGTACCGAACCTGCTACGCGCGATGAGCCATCGCCCCTATCGTGCCACATTGGGGTGGCATCTAAAAAGCCGCCGCGCCATATTTGTACGATCATCCCTTTATCCAGGTCGTAAGTGTAATGTACCTGTTCGGCACTGCCCACATTTACGCCATGGGTAACGCGGATACCGCCAGGCAGATCAGAAAAACTGCGCAAAATGGTATTTGATGTAGCATTAATAAGGATAGGATCAACCGGATCGTTATTACTTACGTTGGCATCAGTCAGCAAATATTCGCGGATACCGGGGCCCGAAACGGTTAAGCCTAAAGCAGGCTTGGCCCAATCGGCGGTTTTGGAATAGTATAGATCGAACGCCTGATCGCCGGGCTGCAATTGGATTTTGCCATCGCCGCGGTTATAGGCCGATGAAATGGCATCATTGCCGCCAATACGTAAGGAGCCCTTACCGCCCGGCACACTTAACTTAAAAGTATACTGTCCGGCCTCGGTAATCTTTATGGTTCCGGTGTAATGAATCACAAAGTCGTTGTTTAGTTTACCTACATTTGATGATAATATGGTCGAATTTCCTTCGGCAACCGCCTTAACCTTAGCATCATTTGCTGCGGTGGCTGCACCTTTATAAATCGCATATTTTAGGTTAGATAAAACAGGTGGCATTTTATCAAAACTGGTAATACTGATATTCCTGAAAGCTACCGCACCGTGATCGCCCTGGATACGCAGCGGACCAGCGGTTGTTTCCTTGCTGTCCATTGCACCGCGGGTTGGGCCTGCAAGTTCTGCATTATCCTGTATCAAAACACCGTTTAACCAAACGTAAATTACTTTGGCGTTACTTATCTTTTTGCCCTGTGCATCAAAGCGCGGAGCATGGAACGAGATACGCATGTGCTGCCATAAGCCAGGAGCCCTGCTGGCATTTTGCCTTGGCGCGTGGCCATCATAGCCTTGCTGGCCGTCGGGCTTGCTATCGTCCCAACGCTCGTAAATGCCCCCATTATCGCCCGATTGGGGATTAACTTTACCCCAGCTATCCAGCAGCTGAATTTCGTACCGGCCCTGTAAATAGATGCCTGAGTTTGATCCTTTGGCCATCATATAATCCAGCTCCAGGTCCATATCGCCGTAATTAGCTTTAGTATAAAGGTCCTGGGCGCCTTTTTTGCCGGGCAGGTTAACCAATATGCCGGTACCATCTTTAGTGGTTAAAACTTCGTCTTTATCCAGGTCGGCTTGTGCGCCGGCAGCCAGTTTCCAGTTAGATGATGGCTCCTGAAAGGCCGAAAGATCGGTTAAAGGCACTGTGTTTTGTGCCATCAATTGATGGCAACCCAACAGGCAGCCCAACAACATAACCAGCTTTTTACCGCCAAGGGTTATAGGAGGATACTTGATACAATACATTTTATTTTAATTATAATTTGGTTTATGTGGCATAAGATGATTAAACCTTATACCCGTGCAATTTAATAAATTATACAATCGATTGCGGATTTATTTGAATAACTTGTTTGATACAAAATAAGTAGTGCATACATATCCTTTCCCGATTTCTAAAAGCATTAACCCGTTGTTATTTCGAACGAGGTACGAGGAGAAATCCTATACGATTTGCATCACGATAAGCCGTCGGAATGCAAGGCGTACAAGATTTCTCACCCTTTCCCCGCACTTCCCCACCCTTCAAGGGATTCGAAATGACATTGGGTGTAATTTGAAAACGCTGTTAGCTGATGCCCCCCCTATTTCACCACCCTCTTATTCCCCCTATCATCAAAAACAACCACACTCTTCATTCCATCATCAACCTGTATAAACCTTGCAGATTGCGAAAGGAACGAGCTGCCGTAGTAAAACTCCTGCTTAGTTACCCTGCCATCAGCGTATTTGATGATAGCATAAGCATCCCGCTCCTGTACCGCTATGGTTTTAACCTTTGTATTTTGTTTAAAAACTTTCAGGCTATCCTTGTTTTGGCTGGCAGCCAGCAGGATGTTGTTGCTTTTATCGCGTAACTGCACCAAGGCTTTGCCGTTACCGGGAATGTAAATACCGCTTTGCAAAATACTCATCGGTTTAAAACCGCCTTTTCCATCGCCCTTCAACATTAAGCCATTTAAGGCGTCGTAGCGCCCTACAGATGCATCGGAGCCATAATCGTTTCCATTCATCACCACATCCAGGTTGCCGTCGCCATCAAAATCGCCGGTTTGCATGCCGTTGAGGACGGATACCTGGGCTTCTATTGGTAGCGGTATCAGCGTAAATTTGCCGCCTCCGTCATTGCGCAGGTAACATGATTTAAGCAGGTTGGCTTTGAGCCTTAAAGCACCGTTTAGCTGCTCGGGCGTGAGCATATCCTGCAGGGTAGCGGTGGCAAATGATTTGTAGTTGGTATACTTCTTTTTCAGGCTGATCATTTGTTTCAGCTGGTCTTCCCTCCCGTGTAACGGAAACTCTTTCTTTTCGCCATTTACATCCGGGAAAAACACGGATGGGATGGTGCTGTATCCGCTGCCGTCAAAGTTTTTTGCGGTGATGTAAATCGGGTACTGGTCGCTGGCTTGCAGCAAGCTGTTTTGGCCAAGGTTGCCCACTATGTAATCAGTACGCCCGGTATGCCTGAAATCGCCACCGGTTATGGTGTTCCACATCCCCAATTTGTCGGCTACGCCCGATTTAAGGGTGATGTTCACAAATTTGCCATGATCGTTTTTCAGAAAAGTAATAGGCATCCATTCTCCGGCCATGACCAGGTCGGGCCAGCCGTCGTTGTCAAAGTCGGTGAATAAGGCGTCGCAAATAAGGCCCGCATTTTTTAATGCCGGGGCAACCTGGGCGGTAACATCGGTAAATTTGATGTGCCCGTTTTGGCTATCGTTCCTTAAAATAATGCTTGATACCGGCTGCGGGTATTTCCAAGGCTCAACCCTGCCCGATACAAACAGATCAAGTTTGCCATCTTTATTATAATCGCAGGCGCGTACACACAGTTTGCTTGTAAAGTTTGTGGGCAAGGCATCCGTAGCTAAGGTAAAATTGCCCTTGCCATCATTTAAATAAAGCCTGTCCTGGTATTCAGGGCTGTTGGCTGCCGTTTCGTACCCGGCGCCCGCCGCGTATAAATCCAGCTTGCCATCGCCATTGACGTCAAACAGCAGCAAGCCGCCATCTTTGTATTTACCCTGGCTTTGTGCCGGATTATTTTTAACCAGGTCGCGCTGGATGAATTTGCCATTGGCCTGTTGCAAAAATACTTGTGCCGGAAAATTGGAGTTGCCGCCTATCACCATGTCGTCCAGCCCATTATTATCTACATCGCCAACGGCCAAAGCCGGGCAGTATTCTGATAGTTTATGGGGTAAAAGTTTTTGAATATTGAAATCGATGAAGGTGGCATCCTTGCTTAGGTAACCTATTCCCAAGGAGTCTGTAACCTCTTTAAACAGCGATTTGGTATAAAACTTAGGCAATATCGATGAATAATTACCTTTAGCATCTGCAATGTTTACGCTCAGTTTTTGATCAGCCTTCACATCGCGTAATACTTGTTTTTTGCCACCCGGCCATTTTATAACTACCGAATCTACCTTCCTAATAGTCCCTAAACCAAAATGGGCTATGGCCTGCACCGATGACAAATATCCCCGGTAAGGGTCGTGTTCATAAACCTGGTGTTTGCCTTTATCATAAAAAATTTCGGCCAGTGCACCCAGTCCGTTGATGTTATTTTTCTCGCCTTTAAAGGCTATCTGCAGGTAATGGCTGCTGTCTGATTTCGTTTTATCATCCCGCGAGGTGTTGCGATATACCGATGCTTCATCGTTGATATTGTTCACCACCATATCCATAGTGCCATCATTATCCAGGTCGACGTAAACTGCACCATTTGAAAACGACGGTGTATTCAGTCCCCAGCTTTTACTTACATCATGAAAAGTAAGATCGCCGTTGTTTTGGAAGGCATAGTTAGGAATCTTGATCTGGGGGATTTGCTCCAGCACTTTTTTTTTCGGCACGGCTGCGTAGGCCTGGCTGCGATAAGTCATAAAATCACGGTCGGATACATCCTTGGGGAAACCGTTGGTTACAATTACATCGCGGAAGCCGTCATTGTTAAAATCTGTTACCAATGGCGTCCAGCTCCAGTCGGTTTGGGATAGGCCGCTCATGAAACCTACTTCGCTGAAGGCCGGGCTGCCAATGGCTCCGTTTTGCCCCAAACGCGGCCCCTGGTTAACCTGTAGTGTATTACGCACGTATTGATACTGCGTTTTAAACATATCAAAAAGCTGGAAGGTTTGGTAGCTGTTGGCTCCCAGGATCATTTTTTTACGGTAATTATCCTCCGGGTTCATGTCCAGCTCTATCACATCGGCCAGGCCATCGTTGTTTATGTCCACAATATCCTGGCCCATGGCGTTGTAGGATGTATGTTTAAAATACTCTTTGGACCGATCTGTAAACGTACCGTCGTGGTTATTGATGTACAGGATATTGCTGGATACAAAATCGTCAGATACATAAATATCTTTCCAGCCGTCGCCGTTAATATCAACCGTAGTGGCTGCATGGCCAAAGCCATCTAAATTGATGCCGGCCTGTGCCGATACGTTATGAAAAACGGCATGGTGCAGCTTTTCGTCCCAGTCGTTACGGTACAACTGCCCGGTACTGCTGTTGCTGGTACGGGTGGCTTTGCCAAAAACGTTGGGGTAATAGGCCGATGACGCGGTATTAACGGTGAGGTACATATCCAGGTCGCCATCATTGTCGTAATCAAAAAAGCTGGCCATGGTTGATTGTTTGGTCAGCTCCAGGCCATAGGCTTTCGCCTCATCCTTAAAATGAGGGATGCCATCCTTATCAAGCCCCTGGTTGATGTATAAAATATTTTTACGGCGCAACGAATCGGGATAAATGGTATTACAAACATAAATATCCATCAGGCCATCGTTATTGATATCAACAACGGCAACACCCCTGCCCCAGCGGCCCATGCCGCTTACGCCGGCTACATCGGTAATGTCCTCGAATTTAAAATCGCCTTTATTCAGATAAAGCCGGTTTGATACCAGGTTACCGGTAAAATACAAGTCCTGTAAACCATCGTTATTAAAATCGCCTACGCCAACGCCGCCACCGTTGTAAATATTGGTAAGGTCGATGGGGTTAATGGTATCGGTTTCTATAATCTGGTTGTTAAAATGAATGCCCGAATGCGACGAAGAAATTTGCTGAAACAACGTATGCTTTTTGCAGGAAAACAAGCATATCAACAATAAAAGCAGCACCGGGAAATGGATCTTATTCATATGGGGGATATTCAATTATTTGTTAACAAATGCCATTATCTTTTTAACCTCCTGCGGATATATGGCTATATGATGAGTATGCACAAAAAACCGTACAGGCGGGGCCTTATCGGCCGTTTGCACAGATATTACATTGGTAGTTAATTCGGGCATATGGCAGTTGATGCATTTACCTTTAAGCACACTGGCGCTCAGCTTATCTGTCATTTTGCAATAAACATGATTGGGCTTGTTATGGCAGCTGAGGCATTTTTGGGTATATAAAATATCGTTTCCGCGCGTGTTCTGGTGGGTATCGTGGCAGGTTGCGCAATCCATGGTACTGTTCATGTAGCACTTGCTGCTTTGTAATAGCTGCAACTGCTTGCCATGCACATCTAAATGGCTGGTATCCAACGTGCGCTGAAATTCGGGAAGTTTATATTTGGCAAAGGTATCGCCGGGCATAAAACCAAATGTTGTTTTTAACAATGCCGTATGGATACCCGAGTGGCATACTGCGCACATATCCATCCTTTGCTCCCTGCTTAAATTTGCGTAGCGGGCTATAAATTTTGCCGTTTTAACACCGGGATTGTTTGCCTGAAAATCCACGTGCTGTGCACCGGGACCATGGCAGCGTTCGCAATCAATACCATATACCATGGTGCTTTTATCAAATTGCTCATCGCGGCTTAACTGCTGGTTTTGCTGGGGCAGCTCATCAACATACGAAACATGGCATTCCAGGCAACGCTTCCCTATCGACCGGTAGTTGACAAAATTAAACTGATAGCCAGGACTGGTTGACCATTGCTCCTGTTTGTTGTAATAAGATAACGGCAACTGGTAAAGCTGGTTGTTTTGCCAGTATAAATAGCTTTCGCCTTTTACCCCGCCAAAAACAATATCAAAACGGTTGCTTTGCTTAACCTTGCCATCCTGGTAAAGGGTTTGGTATAAGCCGCTATCGCGTTTCTCCATCACTATTTTTTGATTTTGGCTGATGTTAAACACGTTAAAGCCTGCTGCAAAACTGCCGTGTACCGTATTTGCCGATGCAGGGATTGACGCAATATAATGTGCAGTATGCAAGTACGAATCATAAAGCTTACCATGACATTTGGCACATGCTTTTGAACCGGCGTATAAAGGGCCGCGGGGATCGGCCAGTGCATTATTACTCCTAAGCTGGAAGTAAATGACTGCCAGCAGGGTAATTAATATGCTTGTTACTATTAGTATTTTCTTCATAACTGCGAGCCCCCGGCCCCCTCTAAATCTCCCCCGGTAGGAGAGACTTTTAACCAGTTTCCCCGGTTAGTTACCGTGTATGCACTTCAAAGCCACATCGTTAATTAAAGAATGTCATTTCGAACGAACCAGGTCGGGTTTGAGCGCAGGTGTGAGGAGAAACTATCTCTTGAGCGATAGCGAAAAATCTTATACGCCCTGCATCACGACAATCATCTCGGAATACAGGGCGTATAAGATTTCTCTTTCGCCCTCCCACTCACGCCCCCCCTGCTCTATCGAAATGACATTTTTTAATTAATAAATAGGATAACGTTTGAATTTAAAAAGGCTTTCTCCCGAAGGAGAAAGCCAAAACAAGGAAACCAATTATATAAAAAACTTATTTTGTTTAATATATAACCCATTTATTAATAACCTGGGTTTTGTTTCAGGTTAGGGTTAAGCCCTATAGCGGTTTGCGGTATAGGCAATATATCGTGGTTTGCAGGTAACGATGTGCGCCAAACTCCATGCAGTTTTCCGTCGGCAGTTGGGCCGTAAGGATAAGGCTGCGGAGTTACAGTAGCATCGGTACCATAATTTTTTTGAATAAATGTAGCAGCCACACCCGGACCTGCCCTACGCAGCAGGTAAAACAACGAGTATTCACCCGTTAATTCGTGCCTGTACTCACTTAACACCATCTGCAATGGATCAGTGATAGGGGTAGTTGCTTTACCATCATAAGTAAGCCCATCCTGCATAACCGCAGGGGCCGAGCCACCAAAAGCTCTGTCTCTAACCAATTTCAGATCGGCCAAGGCGCCGGGAATATCACCGGTACGCACTTTACACTCTGCTCTTGACAATAACACTTCGGCATAACGCATCAAGATCTGGTTTTGCGAACCAAATATGGTTGATGAACCGTTGGCACCTGTAAGGTTTGGATCGCGCCATTTTTTTGCACAATAGAAACCAGAACGGGTAAGGTCATCGCCGTACCATGGCTGCCTTAACGCACCGCAGGTATTAATGATGTTGCCATCATCGCCTACAAATGAGCCGTATTTTTGTGCCGAGTTATCTTTTGTTCCGTTTTTGAAACCGTCAATAACTACCTGGTAACCTTTTATACCACCCCATTTGGCAATAATGCCAGGGCTGATGTTTTGATCGCCGGGACCAATGATGGTTGCATTTTTACGTAAATCGCCTGTTTGGTATGAGTATTCTAAACCTGGGTTACCATAATCATAACCAAAACCGCTTAACTCATGTGGCCAGCTAAAGTCATCAATCCATGCTACTTCGCCACCATTTTGCCAGCCGCCATCCCAGCTTTGTGAGCCCTGAATGTCAAACTGAATTTCAAATAACGATTCGTCGTTATTTTGATTGCTAAATTCATGTACATCAATGAATTTTGGCAATAAATGGTAATTGGCTGTCAATTCGGTATTGTTAAACGCGGTAAGTGCCTCGGCATATTTACCTAACCACATTTGCGCCGAACCTTCATAAGCGTAAGCCGCGCCCTTGGTAGCCCTACCCTTTTCGGTAGCCGGCAATACTGTTTTTGATTGCAGCAAGGTTTCAGCCTGTTTCATATCGGCTACAACCTGTGCAAATACTTCGGCCTGGGTGTTTCTTGGCGCCAAACCATTCGGGTTTGATTTTAACTCCAAAGGTACCCCGCCAAAGCTGCCGGCCAGGTAATAATAGCTCATCCCCCGTAAAAAGTAGGCTTCGCCTAATAAGCGGTTGCCTAATTCTGCGGTAACTACGCCTTTTGTTTTTGCGGTAGCAATGATCTCTAACGCCGAGTTTGCCCTGATGATATCAAAATAAGCGTTTTGCCAAAAGGTATATAAGGCACCAAAAGTCGGGCTGATGGTATAGTTGTTCCAGGCAATATCGCCACCATCATTAAACCAATCATGGCTGGTAAAATTGGCATAGTACCAGATTGATTTTTTCAGCAAATCGCTGTTTTGATAACCATCATAAATACTGTTTACCAACGCTACTACATCCTGCGATTTTTGAAACGTAGCATCAGCGTTTGATGCTGTTGTATTGGTTTGTGTTAAGAAATTCTTTTTACAGCTGAGCGGGATCAGCATAGCCCCACACAAGGCCGCTATAGTGAAATATTTTTTATTGATTTTCATATCATTAATTTTTTTGTCCTTGGTTAGAATACTACGTTTAAGCCGATAGTGTAAAACCTTGATGATGGATAAGTACCGTTATCAACACCGTTTTGGGTTGGGTTAGCGTTTTGAGTGCCAATTTCGGGATCAAGACCAGTGTATTTGGTAATGGTGAACAGGTTTTGAGACGAAACATATACCCTGATTTTGGATAATGTAAGTTTCTTAACCAAATCCTGTGGTAACGAGTATCCAACCGTAACAGTTTTCAATTTCAGGAAACTACCATTTTCAATCCAGGCGCTTGATGGCAAAAGGTTACCGTAATCGGTATCATCATAATGTACCGCGGCATAACGGTTTGACGAGCGTGTAGGAGTCCAATAGTTATTGTAATACTGCTTGCTTACGTTTTCGATACTTACCGATCCTCTTTGTGCAAAGCTCTCGAGGTTACTTTCCTGGTAATTCAAAATCTTGTTACCGTAAACACCGTAGAAATAGGCATTAAAATCCCACGATTTGTAAGACCCGCCAAGGTTAAACCCGCCAAAAAACTTAGGCTGCGGACTGCCAAGGGCTACCCTATCGTCGGCTGTTATTTTACCGCTGCCATCCACATCGGCATATAAACGGTCTCCAACGCCTGTAGTAGCTTTATAGTAAAAATCATTACCTTTTGCCTGTGCAGCTGAGTTTAAGGCCGTTAATTGAGCCTGGCTCTGGATAATTCCGATTGCTTTGTATCCATAAAACTCGCCAATTGGCTGGCCTATATAAGTCCTGGTAAATTCACTCCAGCCATCGCCTGTTAATCCAAGGCCACCAAAATTGGAGATTGCATTAGTACCAGAATATAAGCCTGTAAGTCTGTTTTTAATGAATGAAAGCGTTAAACCTAAATCAATGTGTACATCACTATTTACAGCGTGATTATAATTGAGGGCAAACTCCCAGCCTTTATTTACCATCGAGCCCACATTTGAAGGTAATGTATTATAACCTGTTTGTGGTGATGCCGCTATGTTTAACAGGAAATCTTTTGATTTTCTATTAAAATAATCAACAGTAAGGCTTAACTCGCCATTTAAAAACGACGCGTCCATACCAATGTCCGTTACATAATCGGTTTCCCACCTGATGTTATCATTTTCTGGCTGGATTGAAGCCACACCTGCCTGGTAAGTTCCGTTTGAGCCACCTACTTTACCAAAGGCATAACCAAGGTTACCGCTGGCGGTTGCAGAAGCGCCTGCAGAATATAATGATTGGTAGGTGAAATCGCCTATGCCGTGCTGGTTACCCAACTCGCCATAGCTTCCTCTGAATTTTAAACCCGAAAGCCAGTTAACGTTGGTAAGAAAAGATTCCTTTTTAACATTCCAGTTTACAGCACCTGAGTAAAAAGTACCATACTGATGGCCTGGCGCAAACTGCGATGAACCGTCTCTTCTAACCGTACCTGTTAAATAATACTTACTGGCGTAGTTGTATGCCAACCTCGCAAACTGCGAGGCGTAAGAACGTTTTACTTCGCCGTTGTTAACAGCACCATTGGTATTAGCATCCAATATAAGGTTGGTACCCTGGCTTAAGCTTTTAATAGTGTTGTTTGGCGGCGTAACACTACCACCTAAACTATTGTAATCGCTTTCCTGTTGAGATACACCCGCTACAAAATTGATGGTATGTGAGCCGAATGTTTTATCGTACGACAGGTAATTTTCCCACAACCAGTCAAAAGTACTGTTGATATGCTGCGAATATAAAGCTGTACCCGATGCACCGGCAGCAGCGCCATACTGGTCAATTTTACGGCTATCTGAAGGCTGGAAGTAAGAACCATTGTAACCGGTATAAGTAATACCGCCGTTGGTTTTAAATTTAAGGCCATCAAAAATAGTAGCTTCTAACGACGAGTTAACCAAAAAGTAGTTGTTTATATTTTTATACTGATTGGTCTCGATTGAATAGATTGGGTTGTTATTTTTGGCCACATAAGTGTAAATAGGGTTAAAAAAACCGTAGTTGCCATTAGCATCTTTTATCTGGCTGGTTAATTTATTACCGCCATCAAGTGTTGGTGGCAACTGGTTTATATTACCTAAATTACCGGTACCAAATGGGTTATTTAAATTTTGGTAAGAGTATTTGGCGCTGGTTGCAGATTTAAGCCATTTTGTTGGCTGATAATCTAAATTTTCACCTACGGTGATCCTTTTAAAGTAAGAGCCCAGTACAATCCCTTTTTGATCATAATAACCTATAGATGTTGATGATTGTACTTTTTCGTTACCACCACGGATAGCCAAATCATAGTTTTGGGTTAATCCGCTACGGTAAATGGCATTTTGCCAATCGGCATTGGTTAATGACGATGGACTGGCCCAGTTGGCCAATGTTGTGAAGTGTTTGTTTGGGTCATTTGCGGCTACATCGTTGGCCAGGGTGGCAAACTGTTGGGCATTTAACAGATCGTACTGCTTAGGCTTGCTCTGAAACGCGTTGTAAGCGTTAAACTCCACCTGCGCGCCACCATCTTTTTTACCTTTTTTGGTGGTTACCATAACCACGCCATTGGCTGCCCTAACACCGTAAATAGCTGTTGCCGAAGCATCTTTCAGTACATCTATAGATGCGATATCGCTTGGGTTGATGTTATTGATACCGCCTGCATTTATTGGATAACCGTCTACCACATACAACGGTGTGTTACCGCCGCTGGCCAGGCTACCTGTACCACGTATTAATACGGTAATGTTACTACCCGGCGAAGCATCGTTATTGGTAACCTGTACACCGGCAGCACGACCTTGCAAAGCCTGGTCTAACGATGTAACGGGTACTTTTGCTATGGTTGCAGCGTTAACAGAACTAATTGCGCCGGTAACATCACTACGCTTTGCACTACCATAGCCCACAACAACAACCTCATTAAGGGCTTTATTTTCGGGAGCTAATTTTATGTTTACGCTTGAATTGCTGCCAACTGCTACTTCCTGGCTGGTGTAGCCAATAAAGCTGAATATTAGTGTAGCATTGCTGCCTGCTGTAATTGAATAAGTACCTTCGGTATTGGTACTTGTTACGGCTGCGCCGCCTTTTACTTTAACGGTAACGCCCGGTATTGGCAGCCCGTCATCGGCTCCGGTTACCTTACCGGTAATTTTGCTTTGTGCATATCCAGACATACTTACCAGCATAAGTGCTAAGTTGATCCAGATTAAAGCCACAAACTTTTTGATGTGTAGTTTTCCTCTCATACATTAATTATTAGATTTTGAAAATTGGTTTGCGATCGAAGCGGTTCAGCTTTTTTCATGTCGGCAAAATTTCACCGAACCTTGATACCAAAACTATACAACCCGCACAATCGATTGTACTACTTATGTTTAAATTGATACAACAAATGTTACACACATTTAAACATATGATTATCAATTAGATAAACAGAATACTGAGTATTAATGGTCAAAAAAATATCATAAGCGCTAAGCCGATACAACTTTTGATACAGGCGTTATAGCTGTATTTTGAGGTAAAACAGCGTTAAAATAGATTGGGAGATAAGTGTAGATTTCCGGGGGAAGGCCAGAGTCCGCATAACGGAGGGATCATTTATTAGCAACGGGTTGAAACCCGTTGCTAATAAATGTGTCAGGGCGAAACCCTAGGGGAAACTACAAGCGTAAAGCTTCACGAATTAAGGAAAAGGGCCTGGTAATACTATTTATTCCGAGCTGGTGAAGCTGACTAATTAAAAAGAGACCGCCATTGCGAGGCACGAAGCAATCCTTTACGTGCTAAGTCCCCTATAGTTCGTCATTGCTTCGTACCTCGTAATGACGGTAGTTTAATCAAATTTAAACAGCTTCTTAAGACCTTGGGCTCAAGACTTTCCACTTAAAAAATAGGGCTCTTTAAAAACGACTCAAGGCCGATGGCTTGATTTTTAAAATATTGCCTTGCTTATCAAAGTTCAGGCTATCTAAACAAAGCTCGCGCAATACATATTCTTTATTTTGTGGATGGATGCGGTGGTATAAAATATAGTATTGACCGTTTTGCTGAAAAACAGTATGATGACCCGGCCCAACTGTTGTACTATCGGGTGTGGTTGCCAGGATAGGATCATACTGGCCCTCTGTCCATGGCCCAAAAGGTGTTTTACTTACCGAATAGCGAACCTGGTAAGTAGCATCAATAGCCTTACCGTATGAATACATCAGGTAATACAAGCCGCCGCGCTTAACCATATGCGGGGCTTCAAAATAATGGGGTGGCGTAATATCCTTTGGTTCGCCATCAAAAGTGACCATATCTTTTTTAAGCTTTACTGCCATACAATGGCCATTTACCCATTTAAAGCCCGATCCCCAGTATAAATAGGCCTGCCCATCCTGGTCAATAAAGCAATCGGGATCGATATTATGAACCCCCGGGTATTTATTGCCTGCAACCAGGGGTGTATTGTCGGCCTTTGCATTTTTCCACGGGCCAAGCGGGTGGCTGCTTACCCCTACCCACAACTCGCTGCCGACTGCTACGTACAGGTAATACTTGCCATTGGCTGCCTTACGGATAGACGGCGCCCATACCATGGAATTATTGGACGTTGGGCTTGTACAGGCTTGTTTAGTTGGCCAGTTAATATGTTCTGTTTTAAAGGTCACAAAATCTTTGGTCACCAATACACCCAACTCGTTGCCTCCCCAGGGATCAATGGTGGCATAGATATAATAAAGCCCCTTATCTTTAATTATGGTAGGATCGGCATAATAGCCCTTAACAACCGGGTTATTTATAGCCTTTGTTTGCGCGCCAGCTGTCAGCAAAAAACTAAAAAATAATGTTATCAGTAACGGCGTTTTAAATATCCTCATGAGGCGCAAATTAACAATTTTATCAATTACCGGTATAAATTGTGCTATTGCTACGCCAAAATATCTTCATGCTCTTTATTCTTCAGCTCGGCAATATATTCAGATGGCAGCATGCCAAACTCTTCTTTAAACACCTTTGCAAAATAGGCTGCATTATTAAAACCAACTTCGTAGGCAACATTGGCAATGCTAAGCTTGCTGCGCTCCAGTAGCTGTACGGCACGCTGCAAACGGATGGTGCGGATACAATCAACCGGCGTTTTACCGGTAAGGTTTAATAATTTACGGTAAAGGGATACCCTGCTCAGCGCCAGGTGCCTGGCCAGCTCTTCTACCGAGAAATTGGGCTTGGTGATATTTTGCTCAATAAAATCGAGCGCGTTTTTCAGGAATTTTTCGTCTTCAGATATGACCACCACATCCTGCGATTGAATATCAACCTGCTTTTGATAGGTTTCTTTAAACGTTTGCTGCATCAGCAATAAATTGTTGATTTTGGACAGCAGGATGCCCGAATTGAATGGCTTAACAATATAATCGTTAGCCCCACACTCCAGCCCCACCAGCTGATCGTCTTCGCCGGCCATAGCGGTTAGCAATATAACGGGGATATGCGATGTACGGCTGTCTCCCTTTAGCTTTCGCGACAATTCAAAACCATTCATTTCGGGCATGGTTACATCGCTCACTATTAATTTGGGGTGCAGGGCAAGCGCTTTTTGCCAGCCTTCTTTACCATTTATGGCCTCAATAATGTGGAAATGATCTTTCAGGTTCTCTTTCAGGTAAAAACGCATATCATCATCGTCTTCAATTAATAAAACCGTTGGTTTTTTGTTTGAGCCCTGTATGCCATCGGTGTTTTTTAAAGTTGGCAGTGTATTATTTTCCTGTATTGCAGGCGCAAGCGTCAGTTTCTCGGTTTTGCCTTCAAATGGTATACTTACAATAAAACAACTGCCATATTCGGGTTCGCTTTCCAGCCTGATAGTTCCGCCGTGTATTTTTATGAACTCTTTTGTGATTGATAAACCTATTCCGCTGCCCTGGTTTAACAGGCTTTCGGGGATATCATCCTGGAAAAAACGTTCAAAAATCATCTCCTGGTTTTCCTTCGTAATCCCGATACCTGTATCAATTACCCTGATTTCGAGCATCCTTTTATCAGCCGGCAAATTAGCAACCTGCGGGGTATTTAAAATTACACTGATGCTGCCGCCTGCCGGCGTAAACTTAAACGCGTTTGATAGCAGGTTAAACAGTATCCTTTCTATTTTATCCTGGTCAAATTTGGTAGTAAATGAGTGCAGCTCGCTTTCAAAAAGGTATTGAATTTTCTTTTGATGGGCTACATCTGTAAATGACGACGAAACCTCCTTTATAAATTGAATAATATCGCCCTTGTTTAAGCTAAGCTTCAATTCGTTATGCTCCATTTTCCTGAAATCTATCAACTGGTTAACCAGGTTAAGTAAGCGCTTGCTGTTGCGCTTAATCATGGTTAAATGATGTTGCTGATCGGGGTTATCAGATACCTTAATAAGATCATCAATTGGCGACAGGATTAATGACAATGGCGTGCGAAACTCGTGACTGATGTTAACGAAGAATTTAATCTTCATTAAATCAAGCTGGTGCATGCGCTGCGCTTCTTCGCGCTGGCTGGCAAGTTTTCTTTCAGCCTCTATCTCGGCCTGTTTAAATTCAAATTGCCGCTCCAGTTTAGTTATACCGCGGTGCCTGATGTAAAACAACAGCCCAAGGGCAAGCAGCATGTAAGCTATATAGGCTAAAGGCGTTTTCCAAAAGGGTGGCTGAACAGTAATTTTGAGCGAGATCTCTTTACCGGTATTTAATTCCCTCACTTTAAAAGTATAATCGCCACCGTCAAGATTGGTGTAGGTAACACTATGGCTGTTGGCCGGGAAAGTGATCCAACCTTTGTCAAAGCCTTCAAGGGTATACTGGTAACTTATTTTATTGGGATAAAAATATTCGTTGGCGGCAAACTCTATATCAAATACATTTTCATTATGGTTCAGGGTTATCCATTCTGTTTCTGCTATGGCTTTGTCCAATACAACCCTACCCTTTACCGAATCGCCGGCGGCTACGCTTTTATTAAATAGCCTAAAATCGGTAAATACCAGTTTGGGGTCGGGTTTAAGGGTGTTTATTACTGCAGGGTCAAATAAGTTAAACCCATGCGCGCCGCCAAATGCCAATTGCCCGTTCCTTAGCTTGGTTGCGGCATATAAATTAAAATCACGGGCCTGTAAACCATCGGCCTCATTATAATTATCAACCTGGAATTTATACTGCCCGCCTGCCGGTGTTAAGCTGATGTTTGAAAGGCCGTTGGTTGTACTTACCCACATCCGGCCCTGGTTATCTTCCAAAATGTTCGACACATTGTTTACCGGCCAGCCCATGCCTTTATCTACATTTAAAAATGTGTTGGTTTGGGTGTTAAGTATGCTGAGGCCACTTTTTGTGCCAATCCACATTAATCCGCGGCTATCCTGGGTTATAATATTTACATCGCTGCCGGCAAGGCTGTTTGGATTTTTAGGCAGATAGTAGTAATGCCGCACCCGGTTTGTTTTACTATCTATCACATCAACGCCCTTATCGCGGCCTATCCAAATATTTTGTTGCCTGTCCCGGTAAAAAAAAGCGGTATAATCAGATACCATTTTATACTCGGGATGGCTAAAGGTATTGCTTTTACGGTCAAGCACATTCAATCCGCCGGCAAAGGTTCCTACCCATAAATTCCGGGCGGCATCTTCAATTATGGTATAAACCCGGTCGTCGGTAATGGTAGTTTTATCTTTATCGCTGTGGCGGTAATGGGTAAACTTTTTACCGTCAAAACAGTCCAGGCCACCAAAATAGGTACCTATCCAAAGTTTATTTTCATGATCAACGTATAAGCTTATGATAATATCGATTGATAAACTATTAGGATCTGCCGCATCGTGCTTGAACTGAGTATATTTTTTGGTTTCCGGGTTAAAATTAATCAGGCCGCCCCCGTTTGTACCTATCCATAAATTACCGTTCCGTTCTTCGGCAAAAGCATTAATATCCTCATAGGGCAGGCTGTTTTTATCTGTTAATAAATGCCTGTAAACCGGGAATTGCATAATGGCGCTATGGTAATAACTTATGCCCTGCTTAAAAGTGCCCGCCCAAACAATGCCGGCATCATCCCTGTATAAAAAAACACTGTTACCGCTGATGGATTGCGGGTCATCCTCTTTATTAACCAGGTAGCTTACCTTATGGGTTACCGGATCAAGCACGTTGATGCCGCCATGATCGGTACCTATCCATATTTTGTTATCATCGCCCTGTATTACGGTATTTACAATATTGGAGTTTAGCCTGCCATCGGGCGTATCTTTACTAAAGTGTAATAGCGAATAGTTTTGGGTATTGAAGCAGTAGGTACCAAAAGGTCCAGCGGCCGAATAAATCCACAGGTTATTTTTATTATCAACTGCCAGCGTGTACGATTCCAGCTTATATAAGTTAGCCTTGGCCAGGCCATCAAAACGTTTGATGATCTTATTTAACCGGGTATCTAACAAATCGATAATACCATCGCTATAAATTAACCAAACAGCATTGTTTTTTGTGACCGCCACATCCATTATGGCATCTGAATGCAAAATGGTTTTTGAAAAGGACGATGTGCAATAAAACGACGTGGAACTGTCGGCAGGGTTATACCTGTACACGCCTTTATTTTTGGTGATAAACCAAAAGCCGCCGTCTTTATCCTTTCGTATGAGGGTTACATCGCTGGTTATAATTTTATAACGCCTAAGCTCATCGGCAACATTAATGGCAAAGTTCTCGGTTGTGGGGTCATAAATACTGATGTTGCTGTGCGTAAATATCCACAGCTTTTTATCAGGCCCTTCGCTGATGCGCGAAACAAAGCTTTCACTTAGCGAATTGGGATTATCGGCCTCGTGCTTAAAAACCTTAAATTTAAACCCATCATACCTGCTGAGGCCCGAGTTTGTGCCAAACCACATGAACCCTTTTTCGTCTTTAAAAATACAATTGACGTGATTATCAGATAAGCCATCGGTAATATCCAACCGCGAAAATTTATATAAATGATTTTGGGCAGACAGCCACTGATGGGTAAAAACAAGAAATATAAATGTTATATAAACTTTAAAACTCATTATTTAGCAATTACCAACAATCGATTGCGGGGTTTAATAATCCGGTTTACGGGATTTATAAAATTACATAATAAGTGTTATATTAACATCAATATATTTTTATTATTAAAAAGAGGTTAACCTACCCTGGTACCAAGTGTGTAGGCCTTCCTGAATTCTTTTGGGACACATAGCTTATGGCGTTTAAATATCCGGTTGAAGTTTGAAATATTATTGAAGCCGCACTGGTAAGCAATTTCGGCGATGGAATGCGTGGTGTTAATAAGCATACGGGATGCATTGCCCAGCCTGATATCATTTAGGCTTTCAATAAACGATTTGCCCGTGCTTTTTTTCAGGAACCGGCAAAACGAGGCCTCGGGCATGTTGGCTACCGTGGCCACTTCGGCAAGTGTTATACGCTTGTCGAAATTGTTCTTCATATAATCAAAAACCTTATCAACACGCCCGTTGGTATATCGAAATTTTTCGTCCGAAAAGCCAGGATCAGATAGCATCCTCCTGTTTTTGGATGTAGATAGGGTATGCAATATGGCAAGCAGCTCCAATACCGAGTTAAAGCCATCCTTATTGCTAAGGTTTAATATACGCCGGGTGATATCGCGGGTGGTTTCATACGAGAAAACCAGGCCACGCCCTGCGTTTTCAAACATGCTTTTGATAAAAAACAACTGGTTACGTTGCAAAAACTTTTCATCAAATAAATCAGTATGAAACTGAATGGTAACCTCATTAATGGCCTCGCTGGTACATTCGCCCGTAAACCAACCATGGTAAACGTTTGGGCCGATAAACACCAGCTCGATATCGTCAATAGTTTCCATGCTATCGCCAATAATGCGTTTGGCGCCTTTGGCATTTATGATCAGGTTTAACTCATATTCGTTGTGGTAATGTAAAGGAAAATCAAACTTTTCCTTCACTTTCGAAAATATCGAAAAACAATCGCCCATATTCAGGGACGTTGTTTCGCGCATCACATTAGGAACCGACATTTGATACATTTAAATTATTGGCAACCAGGAATTACGGTTTAAAGCGTAAAACTATGCGATTGCCTTTTTTTTTAATGCCACAAATGTTACAGTTTCTACAGCAAATGTTAACCGGATTTTTTTATACCATTCTTTGGCAGCCAAAACAAGTGATAGTGTCAGGTGAGCAGTACAGAGCATTGAGTTAAAAGGACATTATTATTTTTGACTTAACGGAGATAGTTAAACCAATGTTCCAAACCACAGTCATTGCGAGTATCTATCAGGATGATCCTGAAAAAAAATGTTATGACGTGCAACGGATATAGTTAAACTAATGCACTAAACTATCGTCATAGCGAGGTACTAAGCAATCCCAAACTATGTGGGACTTAGCATGTAGGGGATTGCTTAGTACCTTGTAATGACGGATTTATAATATATTGATTATTAATGTTTTTTTGTAGAGACGCATCACATGCGTCTCCCACATGCAAATCGAAGCCGGTCTGAAGGGAGACGCATGTGATGCGTCTCTACAAAAATTCCGGTCGCAGCCATGTCATTACTGCTTTTTTCAGCATAGGCTGATGGTCACTCGCAACGGCGGTCTGTTTTTTAATTTCAGACAGCCTCTTAGAACTTAAAATTTTCGACTTAGGACTATCATCATTAACCTACCATCAGGTGGCCTTGCCGGCTATTTCTGTAATTGCTTTTACCAGCTTATCCAGGTCGGCAAGGGTGGTGTATACGTGCGGGGTTATGCGCACCAGGTTTACATTTTCAAATACAATGGATACCTGGTGAATTTTATATTGACTAAATAACGCGGCATCCAGTTGCGCGGGTGTCATGCCATCAATAGATATGCCGCAGATAGCGCAGGAGTATTCGGGTTTTAACGAGGTATGCAGCTTTACTTTGGGCAGGTGCTGTACTTTGGTAGCCCAGTAATTTTTAAGATAACGGATGCGATCCTCCTTACGTTTGCTGCCAATAGCCAGCTGAAAGTTGATGGCCTCGCCTATCCCCTGCTCTATCGGGAAGCTGCGGGTGCCCAGGTTTTCAAACTTGCGGATATCGGGCCCCAGTGGATTATCATCGCATAAAAGGGGCATCACCTTACTTATTTTTTCTTTTTTAATCCACATCATGCCACTACCGATGGGTGCCGACAGGAATTTATGCAGACTGGTGCCAAAGTAATCGCAATTTAAATCGGGAATCTTGAAGTCGAGCAGCCCGAAAGAATGGGCCCCGTCTACAATAACTTCTATACCCCGGGCATGCGCCATATCGCAAATTTTGCGTACAGGCATAATTTGGCCTACATAGTTTACTATATGCGTAACGTGTATTAGTTTTGTTTTGGAGGTGATGGCATCCTGATAAGCTTTTACAATCTGCTCGTCATTCTCAATCGGGAAGTCGAAGGTAAGCTGTTTGTATACTATGCCTTCGCGCAGGGCCCGCTGCCGATAGGCCTGTACCATATGCGGATAATCTAACTTTGCGCCAATCACTTCATCGCCACTTTTCAGAGGCAAGCCGCAGATGATGGTATTCAATGATTCGGTAGCGTTACGGTTTACGGCAATTTCATCGGGCAGGGTACCGGCCAGCAAGGCAAGCTTTTCGCGCAACGGCTCGCGCCCCTGGTCAAGGATGCGCCACATAAAGTACGACGGGCCTTCGTTGGTAAGCTGGTTGTAGCGCTCTACAGCCTGCTGCACCACAATTGGCGACGGCGACACACCGCCATTGTTCAGGTTGATGATATTAGCGCTTACCGAGTACGACCGCTGGATAACGCCCCAAAAATCCTCGTCCTGCGCCACCTCTTGCGGCGTTAAACGGCTTACCCTGTTTAATGCTGAAGTCCAGTCGGCTGCATGTGCCTGGTTAAACAGGCTTGTAGCCGAAAAAGCGCCGGTTAGTACGGCGGCCTGTTTGATGAAACTGCGTCGATTATTGGTCATGAACGAATTTAGCGTATTTGATGCATACAAACAAGCAATCAATACCTGTTTTTTTGTTACTTC
>Ga0307515_10000847_pt1 | contig 70311 bp, 25 predicted proteins | sample 17_EM_MG_FD_194513 | JGI IMG/M metagenome (GOLD analysis project Ga0307515, IMG submission 194513) | Populus trichocarpa ectomycorrhiza microbial communities from riparian zone in the Pacific Northwest, United States - 17_EM | ecosystem: Host-associated > Plants > Roots > Unclassified | place... | reverse complement strand
CAATATATTGATTGAGAATTGAACTTCATAATTTGTTTTGATTTTTTTTTACGGGATTATCTCAGTCTTATGATCTGAGTCGCAAATTTAAGAGGTTAATTCGGGTCACCTTTTTAATTTATTTTTTATTGGAAATTAGACTTCATAATTTATTTTGATTTGTGTTTTATGAGGTTATCATAGTCTCATAACTTGAGACACTGATATGACATGTTAACCTGGAGTAATCCAAGTCAATTTAATATGTTTTTATTTTATTAAAAAGAAGATGTCTTCTTGAAAAAAATTTTGGTCAAATTATATTTTTATAGATCTTCAGGTTATTTTTTGACTCATAAAATCAATCGAATCGTATCGAGATAACCCTCACACAATTTAAAATTTTTTCTACTAAAAAATCATTAGTATTATCTTAACATTTTTTTTACATTTAAAAAAAATTTAACCTAGCCCACACCGTAGCACGATGTTTTCTTCTAAATAGTATTTTGATATTGTATGTAAGAGTGATTTTTAAAAATATTATTTTCTTCAAAATACATTAAAATAATTTTTTATATTTTTTATATCACCGTTTTAGAATCATAAAAAAAAACACTATAAAAATATATTAATTTAATATTTTTCTTAAAAAAAACATATTTAAAAAAAAAACATAACACAAAAAAGTTGCAACACTCCCAATCAGAATAGTCTTGAAGGAATGGCACCAAGTACATCGGATGCCAATAAAATGATTGCAGCTGACGATTTAGGCATCTCGGGTTTGGTATCATATAACTGAACAAGATAAATTCATTCAGAGACAGAATCATGTGTGCCAGTACAATACTTTGAGTTCTTCAAATAGCCATGCATTGGTAATTGTTAAAGAAAACAATTGAGCAACGAAAAAACCATTTCCAGACAAACAGAGAAGCAGTACGACATAATCCATCAATTAGAGTATAACAGGTTGTAAGCACACATTGATTATATTTGTAATCTTAATAAGATTGTTTGTCCAAAGTAAATATCATCCCTTCTTTCAGTTCTGAGACAAATATTCTCACACCGTCCATGCTCTACTGATATCAGTTTTACATAATAATAGTAATACGAACTGGATCATATGGGAGGACTGCCACCAGCGATGAGAATATATAAATTTTGATTGATTTTATTAAATAAAATCAGAGCATAGAAAAAGAACAGCTTGTGTCACTAACGAGGAACGATACATGCTATAGAAGGTCTAACTTGGTTTTTTCCATGGGTTATCCCCATAGTAGAAAGCAGTGCCAACCATAAGGGCCACAGTAGCCCCTTGGACAACCACTCGAGCTCTCATTAACACCTGCCCCAACTGAGAATTGCCTCGTCTGAAACTGATTAATCCAGCCGTGAGAACTCCTGCCGTCATAAGTGCTCCTGCAATAGTTATAAACAGTCAATCAAGCTGAAGCTAAATACAGGACTGTCTAAAGATGAATCCCATTTCTTATCATGAGCTAATAATAGCACTACTAATTTGGAATTTCTGACTGCCAATATGCAAGTCAAAAGCTCAAATGTTTGAAGACAAGAAGCCAGCAGTAATATAACGTATAAACGATCCATTTAAACACAAAGTGAGATGCCCAGACCCTTAACAAATTAGGTATCTTCTGAAACATGGGATCTGCTCGAGATAAACCGATCAGAAAAATGAAAGATGATAGTTGTTCAAGGTAATCTAAAATGTATCCACCACCAATAACCCTCTATTGAGAGAGGGAGGAGAAAATTCTTAAAGGGCATGGTTGTTTTGTGCTAGGATTTGGAATGGAAATGGATCCTCATTCCATTTCTTGTGCAGTACAGCTTGATTCGCTAAAAAATGGATTACCATCACGAAAGAAACGAGCTACAACACCTTTCTTTTGTAAGAATGAGATACCACTCTACTTTATATGAGATAAATTGTTCTATTTATCTGGTGGTATTAAAACAGCATTAGACGTAAATTTAATTTCAGGAGAAAAAAAAAGTAAATTATATTTCGAATTAGAATTAGAATTCCAATCCCATTTCCAAAACCAACCAAACAGCTATTTCTTTTTCTTCAAACCTTAAGACCATAATCAATATAATCATATTCCAAACAAATTCTATGATTCCCAAATATATTGTCTACGCATAAAATACGTATATTATGAAAAAAAAAAAAAAAAAGGGCAATGGGGACGATCAAATTAGTATTTACCGACGGGAACGAGGGGGTTCCGGACGCGCTTCTTCTCCTCGAATAGCTGTTCAAAGTTGGGTTCCGCCGTACCCATCTTCTCCATTAATTTACTCTCTCTCTCTCTCTCTCTCTCTCTCTATATATATATATATATATATATATATTACTCCACTTTGTTTTACGGCAGGAGAAAGAACAAGTGGATCAAGCAGAAGCGCAAATCTGAAATTTTGATGCTGGACGCCATTAATAAATTCAATATTGGCAGTCGGTGACTTGGGTCTTGGAATTGTAATCGGGCTTCATTCACGGTTCACAGGACATGGGCCTACTTACGACCCATATATGCACATAAATTCATAAATATTAAATTTGGCTCAACTTGTTAATCCATGACTAGACTAGGATCTAATTCAGAATGGGTTTCTCAATTAATGTTCATATAATAGTTATTATTGACACATATAAGTTAAAATTGTTCATACCTTTATGTTGTCTAAAACATTTAACAAGAAATTTAATTTTTTATTTATCAATAATGTCATCAGCTTTCATCTTTCTTTTGAAAATTCACTTATAGTCTAATAATTTGGTTTTGAAAATAAGATCCATCAGTTCTCATATATAATTATTCATAATGGATTTAATTTTACTATTAAGTATCTCCTTGCAATAATAAGTTTTTGGAGAGGACATTGCTTTGGAGTAGATTCAAGGTTCATTTTCTACGAAGTATGTTAAAAACGCAAAACCAAATATTTTGGTCATTTCTGTCCCTTTACTCTTTCTAAGCTTAACTTCATTATTTTTTAATTGATGATTACTACTTGAGTTAGCCTCAATCTTTCTCTTAAGTGAATAATTTTATCGTACTTCATTCCAAGAAAACACATCCTCAAATAAAGTAGCATTTCTTGATTCCATAATAGTATTAAGATGAATATCTTCAATACTTTATTTGTGTACAAGAGATCGATATGCACTATTATTTTATACATATCTAGTAAATATATAATCCACAGACTTAGATCTTATCTTAACATTTTAAGACCAGGTATTGCTACCTTTGTAAGACACCCCCCACACATTAAGATATTTGTTGGAAGGTCTTCTACCTTTATAGAATTCATATGGTGTCTTTTCTAACTTTTTATGAGGTATTTTGTTAAATATATAACTAGCAATTAGAATTGTCTCCCCCTACAAGTTCTAAGGTGCTCTCGAACTTATCAACATGATATTCATAATATCTTTTAATGTTCAGTTCTTACGTTCCGCAATCTCATTTTATTTTGGTGAATAAGGAGTAGTAGTTTGGCGGATAATACTATTTTGAAAACAGAATTCATCAAATAGTGATTCGTATCTTAAACCCTATCACTTTTTATTACCTTTATCTTTTTATTAATTTGATTTTCATCTTCATTCTTATGATATTTAAGCAATTCAACAACTTTATCTTTACTCTTAAGTAAATAAGTATAACAATACCTTATGCAATCATCTATAAAAATAATATAATATTTTTTCCACCTCTAATTTACACAAACTTTAAATCACTAATATCTGAGTGAATTAAATATAGAGTTTTCACTATTTTTTTCAATTATTTAAAAATAAGTTTTTGTGAATCTTGATTCTATACAAATTTCACACTTATGATTTAAAAAAAAAACAAAAAACCATACTTGGTAATAATTCATAGTTTATTAACATTTATATAGAATTATAATGCACATGACCTAACCCGCCATACCACACATCATAAGAATTAAGAAAATGAGAAAAGGCAATCTTATTATTATTATTATTATTATTATTACAACAGTCATTACATTCATTTTAAAGATGTCATCACAAAGATACTCTTTTTTTTATAAACATATTACTCTTACATAGTATAAATTTATCACTCTTAAACATCATCTTAAAACTATTTTTACTCAACAATGAATCAGACACTAAGTTTTTTCTAATGTCATCAAAATGCAGTACATTATTGAGGGTGAGAGGCTTTCTAGATGTCAGTTCAATTTGACCTTTCTAATACGTAGTATGTTGGAGGTTGACGAGTTCTCCATATATAGGTTTTCTCTATCCACTTTTTATAAGTGAAAAACATCATTTTAGACAAAACTTGCTAGATCATATTCATTCATCAAGCTAACTTTTTGTATATGTAAACAATAACATATACGTTAATAATATTGTATGCATGAACAAATCTGATCAGATAACTTTGATGTCATTTTTAAATTTATAAATTTGTCGACTATGAACACTTTTCATCATGACATCAAACCTTGAACTTTTAGTTAAAAGCTTTTCAAAATGCATTTACATTTTTAATTGAACTATACATGTCATATTGTATATTGTTTAATCTATTCAAAATGTAAATTTTTATAACACACGAAATCACTATGATTCCATACATCCAAAGCTACCATAATAATAAAATTAAATTCATTATTTGACAACTTTAACATTTTTCCTACAAGAAATTAACCAAGTTCAAGATGGATATATAAATCAACATTTTATGTTGTCACCATTTAAAGTTCAATCCATTAAACTTTCCACGTTTCTCAATATACACCACAAAAAGTGATAGTAGAATTCTCACTACTGAAGTAGTACTTGCCAAATCAATACTAGTTAAGAAAATCAATTCTCGAGTTAAAAATATGATATAAATTATAAAAACAATAGCAAGTAATATATATATATATCGACCAAACCTTTTGATAATGAATCCTCTCAATTTAAATTCAAATAAGTCACCGTCAATAACTTGAGCCTTCGCTTCTCTAATGGGTCCTTCCTATATTTCAAAATAAAAAATCATATGTATATATATACTATCTCTTCTTATCTATCCATGTTATCATTGCAATTTTAATCTAAGCTACCAGGACACTTGCTAAGATACCCCCACGCGTTAGACCATTTCATCACGAAAACCTAAGCCATCATTTTTCTTAAGCGTGCACATGCATGTTAGACCATTGGATCTAGTGCATTTTTCTCTCATAATTTTTTTGTCCCCACTAGAATTCGGTAATGATGGATTCAATCTCCTCACACAAACCAATTGGGAGTAGTTTCTTTATTAAACTGTTAATAATGATTTTTTTTTCCAAGTTCGTTTACTTGGTAAGATATCCAGTCCGGTGTCTGTTTTCTTACAAAACACAAAAAGTATAGTATATAGTTTTTCTTCTCTTTTCAAGCACAGGGCTATCAGATCACTTTGTTATTTGATCTTCATAACTTAATAATTTTGCTCAGGCGGAAAAAAGGGAAATGGCAGTATCCAACACTACAGAATGTGCTCCCCATCTCTTGGGTGGATACTGGCCATGCATTCTTGCATTTCTTTCCTGTTAAGATTGGATAAGAACAAGGAGCACAAATATAGAAAAAGAGGGGTCCAAAACTCAAATACTGAGTTATCATCCTGCACCTTATTGTGGAATTTATTATCTGGCACCTCGAACAGGAGAGCATCCAGCGGCTGCTTCTCACAATCACTTGCTGGGTTAGTGACGCACTAACCAGAAAAATGAACATGTTTCCACGTGTATAGCTTCCCAAAAATGAGAGCGAGAGAGAGAGAGAGATCGGCTGTCCAAGAGATATCAGCATTCAAACTACTCGTGTATATAGATGACGCCTGTAAATTTTAAAGGCATACCCCTAACCCAATAAAACAAAGTCCTGACGCCTGTAAATTTCCATTATTGTGTTGCCAATTTCAACCTTGCAATGCAAGCACATAAGCAATCAGGTAAAGGAAAGAACATTGCCATCAATAATACACGCGGTGAGCTTCCCTCATTGAAAAAATCTACTCCACCCTAGATTTTATAAATTAACAACCCACACCCCATCTTTAATGAAGGTAATACGGGGGGTAACAGGGCTCTGACAAGAGTATTGCAACGTACCTAATAAATACTCAAATTCATGGCTTAAGATCATCAGAAATTGCAGAAGGTATGCCATGAGTGGTAAGAATATCTACAGTAGCTTCCTTGGCAGTCTTTGTCCGGAGAACAACTATCTGCACCAAAGTACAGGTATAGATATAGATATCAGTACCAGACAGAACTAGTATAAATAGCCGAGATGCAAATGTTAGAACACACAAACACACAGACCCTCTGTGTGTGTGTGTGTGTGGTGTGTGTGTGTGTGTGTGTGTGTGAGAGAGAGAGAGAGAGAGAGAGAGGACCTGGTCATATTCCAGATCAAATTTCAGAAACTCATCATCAAAATTCTCAACCATGTTGGCCAAGCTCTTCAAATTCTTCACTGGCTTACCATTGAAAGCAACAACCTGCATAGATACAGAATAAATGACATCAAAAAAGAGATGTAGTTCACCAAAAGAAAAGGGGAAATAATAAACAGGTTATACCAACTCAACGACAGAAATAAAAAGCACCAGTTACAAGACTGTGATTCTTCACCTGGGTGTTAACAATGTCCTCATACCCAATATTAATGTCAGCTACAAGCACCTGCCAGAAATTTTCCAGGAGAAGAAAAGTAAAGTGCAAGATCAGTAGAGTAGAGTAGTGGCCATAGGAGCTGACATGTGTGCGTGCATGTGAACGTGTGTGTGAGAGAGAACCTGAGAAACCACAACTATCTGCTCATCCGGGGATTGTGGCATTGAATGCAAAAGTTTGTCCAGAAGCTTGACAGGAGCTTCAAATTCATATTCCTTGCCATACTGCACAATTATGCAAAAGAGCAGAGGCAATGTAAAATCAGTTGACCATGAAAGTACTATAATGCTAAGTATTGCATTAAACAGAGAGAGAGAGAAATCCATGAGAAAGTTGGCATGAAACTGAAGCTGCAATTGGCAAGGTGTGAAAAACTGGAATAAATAAATGAGGTTAATATACAATTAATTATTGGAATAGATACCCATTAAATTAAGTTCAGAATATAGCAAAATCATAGAGATGGAGAACAATATTGGAATAGATAAACATGTAAATGCAAGCTACAAAAATAAAGGCTCCGCGGGTGAAATAAAATACTTTTGTTGAAAAAAAAAACAGGAATCCTCATATTGCAACCCTTAGAACAAGAAAAAAGAACTATGGCTAGCAAAACATAGAAGTATTACTACAACAGAAATTCATTTTAATTACAATCCATATTTCCAATCCTAGTTTACAATGCAAAGTTACAAAAGGACAGTGATAACAGAAAACAAGCCCAGGACAGTTTTATGGAACTCACTAGTGACCTAATTAGATGAATATCCATTTCAACCCAAGATAAGTTCTGGATTTGGACATTCAGTTACACATTAGCACATTTTCATTAGGTGAACAGGTTTAGTATGTAGGAAATCGGCTTCAATAACAGGGTAATGCCCAGAGTATCAGTACAATTAGAATTTAGTCCTTGTATTTCTACAATCAACACACTTCCTCTAATGTTTTATGATGTGGTGAAAGTTCAATATCCTATCATCCCCAGATTCAAAAGCCAAGAAAAATCATGGTGTTGATTTATTAAACATAAGTTGATGTACCTACAGGCAAGACAGATAAATGACTCCATGATGATGCACCAATTACAAATTAGATTATGCAGTACTACATAAACCATAACCTCCTTAAAAGCATTTGCACCAACAAAAACATGCAAACTTGCACAAACATACAAGAAGAAAGTTTAATGGGCCTTGTCTCTAACACATAAAGCATACAAGTTGAAAAATATCACGCAGTAACACCATATTCAAGAAATGTAATAAATATCACACAGCCATAGCTTCATGCACAAAAAGAATTAATCACTCACTTCATAGAGTGTCAATTAAAATAGATGTATTTAAGACCCATCAAGTTTTACTAACTAACTAATACTAAGAGAAGGCAATGGCAGTATCATGAGAAAATATATACAAAAAGGAAAGCAAAAAGTGAAATATGCACCTCAGAACGGAGATAAGGAACAGAAACTGTCGTGAATACAAATCCTGCAATGATATAATAGGATGGAGGTTTTCCCTTGACATGCGGAGGAATTAGCCTTCTGTGAGTTGAGAGTTTGATGTCAAATTCTAGAGTCTTAGAATTCCGAAGAACTTTGATCACAGCATTATCCCCAGTATACTTTTGGGAGATAAGATAGCTGAAACCAATGCGCTCACCATGCCGAAAGGGAACTGATATGTCAAGAACAAAAGGAGGCGAAAATTTCATGCCACAAAGAATGCCATGTTAATTAACTTTGGAAAATCAGAGTTCCTAGCAAAGCTCCAGGTGCTTGTTTTAAGCATAAAACATTATACACGAACCTGTTCCATCATTAGCAATATCTACCCCATCAAAGCTGAGAATGATGTCAGATGGCTGCAAGACTTCAGATTCTGGAGCAGTGGGGTCAATTCTTCTGATACGAACACCCTTCTGATCAGATTTCATACCCATTGCCACACGCATATCTGGATTTTCCATTTTCTGCCATTCAATCCCAAGAAACGGAAATCCTAGCATGTAAGGGATAATCATTAGACTTTAACCAAGATCAATGAGCAATGTGATACTACAATAGACACATTGCAATTTAATTACACAGTATACACCTGTATACAAAAGCCAGAACCAAACATGTACAAATACTTACCTGTGTATGCTCCATTCTTCTCATAATCTTGGATGAAGTGCTTGATGACCGGAGTTGGTATAACATACCCTATATTCTCAGCATCTTCATGTTTAAGGGACTGAAACGCAATGCCCACACATTCACCTTTATCATTAAAGGCAGGACCACCAGAATTTCCTGAGTTTATAGCAGCATCTATCTGCAAATGAAACCATGAGAAAGGCATGTGAGGGAAATAGTTCGATAATTACAAATAGCAAAATGCAAGGGTTTCAACAACATTACTTGCAAACCCAGAAGCTCTGTGGATCCATGGGCGTAGGATAGGATCTCTATCCGAGATACAACACCACTTGTCACAGAAATTGTGTCCCCTCCAATTGGGTAACCAACGACAGTTACAGCATCTTGAAGTGAAGGCAATTCTCCAAACTCTACAGGTGACACACCTTCCCAGAACTCATCATCATTGACTGTTAGCAAGGCTGCAAATCACAAAAAGAAATTTTGCTTTGAACAAAATATCTCATCCTTTGCATCCATTGAGGTATATAGAGTTAATAAAGCTCACTCCTTTATAAGAGAACCACACATTTAATTCACATTCTGATTCATCTTATGTGCAAGATCTACTTCTACAATTTTCTTTTCCAGTACAAGTCTGTCATCTAGTTTTAATTCATCACACCCATTCCCTTGCCACAGGAAAGCTTTACCACACGTGGGACCATCTCTTATCCTAACATATAACTATCCATATCCCCAATGGACTCCATGAAACTTGTATGAATTTTTCTTGCAAGTCACATTTACTATTTCAAATCTAAATCAAAATTGACTAATTACTCCATTCCATAAAAAAAAAAAAAAAAAGGGAACATACAAGTTATCCTAGCCAATAAAAGCTGGTATTTTTCGTTCTATGCCAAGAAAGTAGGGTGCTTAAAATACCAAAAGCATCAAACAACAACATAAAGCTTAAAGTCGACAATAGTAAAAATTGATTAAGCACGTATCTATCTCAAAAATATGCCCTATAATTGATTGAGCTTAAAATCGAATACAACACGAAAAGCTTGAATCTTTACCAATATCACATTCAGTTCCAATAGCAAGAACAGTAGCCAAATACTTAGTATCAGAGCCACGCTTCTTAAGCTTAACCTGTGTATAATGCTCCACAGAATGCGCATTAGTCAAAACCCTCCTTCCACCAATAACAAAACCACTACTACTGGAACTATACTGCCTCTTCCTCTGCCACGGAAGCGATAAATTCGGCTCCGTGTGTACACAAAACACTTTCACCACCGCATCCATCGCCGGAACCACCCTGGTCACGCCCTCCACAGGCGGCGCAACCCCAATTTCTCCATTAATTAATGGCGGGGGTTTCTCGGGCTTCTCTGGTGAGTGCTTGGATCGTTTCTTAGGACGGCCGCGGCGGTTTTCGTGTTTTTTGGCGCTGGTTGGGGTGGTAGAATTCACGGTTTCGACATTGTTAACGGAGAAAACCTCATCGTTTATGGTGGAAGTTGTGGGGTCTAGGGTTGTCTGGGTTTTAGATTTGCGGCCTCGTTTCTTCCGTTTTCCGTCACTGGCCATTGAGGAGGGAAGGAGGTTTAGTGTTTTAGGGTTTGTTTTTGAAAGTTAGATTTTGAAGTACAGTCGTAGATTGTCAGTGTGATGATTTTGTAATCTATATTGTAAGGGTTTATGTTAAAAGCAATCAGGCCCACTGGGGAGGAAAAGAGAAGAAGGTACGGCAAAGCGGATTTATGAGATTGGGTATTCTAATAAATTTTTGTTTTTTTTTAAAAAAAAAAAACCAAGCGTATCTAAGCACTGGCCAGACTAATTTCTTTGCACACCGGGTGACAAGTACTCCCCAAAGGACCGGCTGCAAACAAAGAGAGGGGTCGAACCCCAGACCTCGTAAGCGACGAGAGCGCGCCTAACCGCTCCGTCAGGACCCCATGGGTGGTATTATAATAAATAAGGTAGATATTTCTATTTTTAATTATTTTTAATTTAAAAATATTTTAAAGTGATATTTTTACTTTTAAAAATTTAATTTTGATATTAATATATTAAAATGATTTTAAAATATTAAAAAAAATTAAATAAATAATATTTTGGCCGCATTATTAAACGCTCTTTATAGTTCTAGAGACACCGTTCTCTTTTTTGCATAAAAAATTATTTAATTAATTAAATAGCTTTTTATATTAAAATTTATACATGAATATTTTTAAAACTTTAATTTTTTACAAGCTAAAATAACATGTTTTTTATTTATAGAGAATTTTTTTCATTTATTTTGCATGTAAAAATCCATCTCATAATAATTTTAACTAAATAAATATTTTTTTTAAATATAGTTTTTAAAACTCGAACTTTAAGTATTTTTCTATAAAAAAAAAAATCTAACAACAATCCCATAAATTATCACAATCAAGCATAGACTTATTGGATTTACACAATGCACTTTTTTTTTATCCTTTTAGTGTTTTTGTACTATAGTCATTGAACCCTCTTTTTTTTTTAAATTTGTCCTTTCTTGTCGTGTTAGCTTGGAATTAGACTTCATGACTTGTTTTGATTTGTTTTTCTATGAGATTATTGTAGTGTGAAAAAAAAACATTGTTATATTGAATTGATACTTCGTTTTGTAAAGAAAAATCATTTTTTTTCCTTGCAGGAAAAAGGGACCAAATTTGACAAGGTGGCAACAATGCAAGGTTTTTTTTTTAATTGTTGTTTAAAGTCACACCTTTTTAAAGAATTTTTACACTTTTATTTTCGATCCTTATAGTTTTTGAAAGTTTAGTTTTGGTTCAAAATTTTATTTTATTTATTTTTCAATTCCTAACTTTCAGATATTAAAGATGAAGTCGTTGAAAAGATTTTGGTTGGCCAATTTTGGGCAACTAAAACGGTGATTTTTATATCAATGGATTGGATGTTTTGAGGAGAGTTTGATAGAAGTGGATTTTCCTTTCACAATGCCCAAAAAAAAATAGATTGATGTCATTAAAGTTTTGTTTATTTACAGTTTTTTGCATTTTAGAGAGATTAGTGTTTTGTGATTTCAAATGGGTTTTTAAAAGCCTTATAATGTGTTTCAATGTGAAAAACAAGTTGAAAATGGGTTATTTGAATCTCAAAACTTGAACCCTAGTTTTCTCATCACCAGAGGTGACTAAAGAATATTATAGAAAACAACAAGTCATATGCCACAATTGATGCCCTATCATCTATTATAAGAAAAAAAAAAAAAAGAGTAGACAACACTTAAAAAATGCTTGGCAGTGTGGTAGCGGTTGTTTTTCAAATAATTTTTCGTGTTGAAATGTATGCCAATGATGTTTTTTCATTTTTAAAAAATTATTTTTGACATCAACACATCAAAACGATCTAAAATATATAAACCATATTAAATTTTAACAAAAATAAAATTTTAAATTTTTTAAAAACACGATTTGGACCACGTTCCAAAACACATTCTTAACCTGCTCCATCAGAAACTTAAAAAAATCAGCACTGGCATGTAGCCTGGGTTTCTAGGCCCAAGTGCGCCTAGGTTTAGGGGTAGGCAGCCAAGCATACACTAGCCTGTCAACCCCAACAGTGTTTTAGTTTTTTTATTTTTATTTTTGTTTTAATTAATACCCTCCTTTTTATATATTTTTAACTTTACATTATTTTTTATTTAAATTTAAATTAACACCATATATGATTTTTTAAAATTATTTAAATCATATTTTTTAATTATTTTATATTTTTATAATATTCCAAAGATATTATTGTAATTTATTTTTAAATTTTTCTTTTATACATGATATAAATAAATTGTATTTACATGATGTATTTATAAAATAAAAATCATTTATTTTTAATAAGAAAAAATAACCTCTAACGTAAAAAAACAAAAACATATAAATTAAAAAGAAATCAAGTTTAAATATTTTTATACTTATCTATCTTTTGCTTTTATAATAAAGATTAGCCTTTTATTTTAGTATTTAATTTACATTAACAACTATTTCTCAGTTTATATAGTTTTTTAAAAAATATATTATTATGTGTAAACAAACTTTATGCTTCACAATTAAAAAATATAATACAATAAAATGCATTCGCAATATTAACACGCTATTCTACCATGTTAAAAATTAAGTTGGAATCCTACCTGCAACAAAGTGCAAGTTATCAAGCTAATTTTACACTAAGTTTAGATAATTGGTTTGTATCACTCTTGAGTATGCTAATTTTTAGCTTCTTATCAATTTAGTACATGAACCATAGTTATTAAACCCGACCCGGGGGTTGACCTGGCTAAGGGGCTGGGTCCCGGATTTCATGAGTCAACCCGAGTCAACTCGGGTCAACCTGGAAAAATTAAAAAAAATTAAAGTTTTAATATTTTATATGAAAAAATTAAGAAAAAAATCCATGTAAATATAGGCTATATATATTTTAAATAATGAAGTTTAAAAGAATATTTTAAAAAGTTTTTTATTCCACATTAAAAAAATATAGTTTTTTTCTTGGGAATATAGAGTATATATACTAATGGGTTTCAAATCCCACATTGAAAAAATATAGCTTTTTTCTTGTGAACATAGAGTATATATACTAAAAGGTTTCAAATCTCACATTTGAAAAAAAAAACATCGGGTCTCGCCCGGGTCGGGTTGACCCGCTGGGTCTACCGTGTTTGGCCGGGTCGTTGCACCTGACAATCTTTTGACAAACCCGGACCGGTCTAGCCCCCAGGTCGACCGGGTCCCGGGTCGACCCACCGGGCCGGTCTGGGTTTAATAACTATGACATGAACTCTATTTTCTTATCAAATAAGTATATAAATCTTTTTTACCATGCCTTATGAATGCCAAAAACGACCAATCACCTTCCTTGTTGATGGATGAAATGGAGGCGCATCCAAGGTGGCGATGCGTGTAAGGCGTCTCACGGTGGTTAGGTGGTGATTGGATTTAAAGGTTTTCCTCCATTTGCTTCTTATTTCAATTGTGCCCCTCATTCTTTTTATTGTCCTTTATTTTTTTTAATTATTTTTTTTAATTTCATCCTTTATGATACAAATCAAGCCAAGTCCGAATTTGGCCTTAAAATGTATGATGACTAGTTTTGTGAGATCAGTTGTATCTCTAAAACCGTACATTGGAACGAGCTAAAATTTTATAAGGAGATACTAGACACATGTAACTATAATTTGGTAGATTTTCAGGTCAAATGGATTTTGAGAACATATAATTTCATAAGGTCAAAGCTACTAGACAAATCTTGTCATATTTACCAAACTAGACCTTTGTTATGGAACATATCTGGAGACACAGGTAGAATATCTCTACGATTCAATTGTTCTAGAAACTAGAAATATCAAGCTTGCCAACCATATATGGTAGCTCCAATAATTCATTCATATGAGAGAGAAAGAAGTATTTGAAGTCAGGACTAAAATTTTGCCAATAATATGTGAAAATTAGAGATTCAAGCTTCATAAAGGATTTTGACATGAAAAATTTGTTTTTATTATTCTATTTTATTTATTTAATTAATGTTGAATAATTATTTTTAATTCAGATTTGTTCTGACCCACTAGAAATTGTTTAGGAATTTATTTTATTATTGTACTTATGTTAGTTGATTGTCAGTTTAGACTCATTAGCTTTCAACTCAAAAGGGGTTTATTAGGGTTAGTTAGAGCACACTATATTATATTGTTTTAGATGCAAATTTCAGCAACAAGTTGCAGAATAAACATGAGTTTTTCTTTTATTTGTTTGTGGCAAAACAACTTTTTTTTTTGTATGGACAAAGATTGTACACTGATTTATTAAAGATTAACTAGCTTCGTGGCGTCATTTGCCTACTTAGGGTTCTTAGATACAAGGTTATCTTCGGGTCTAAGTCTTTTTTCAATACATTTGATTCTTAGTAACAGGGTTACCTCTGGGTCAAAGTTCTATCAAACTTGATTTTCAGTTTTCCGGGTTGTTATCTACTTTATTGAGAGTTGTTTGACCACTTAATCAAAAGGTTTCACATCACTTTAGTATTTTGTCATATTTGAAATTTATATCAAATTTGGTCCTTATTATTTTGATTATTAGTTTTTTTATAAAAAAAATTCATCCCTTATCATTTGATTTCATTTAGTTTTTACTAGTTAAGTAGCTCGTGCTACACAATATGGGTAATTTACTTGGTTATATTTAATGAATTCCTCTATCAAAATAAATTTGTAATAGAAAAAGACATAAAATTTGTAATAGAAACCGACATACACATAAAATTTATTGAACAATAATTTTAAAAAAATAATGCAAGGCTTCACATATGAAAAATCTTATAAAAAATCAATATTAAAAACAAAACAAATTTAATCTATATAAAATTAAGAAAAAATCACAAATGAATCATACCTACCTCTCTAAAAATTAAAACACTCAATATCATTTAAAAATAATCACAATCTAATTAAAACACAAATCCAAAATTTATTTGAAAAATATACACAAACAATGCATTATTTTTTTAAAAAACTGAAAAATAAAAAAAACAAAAAAAATCAGGGCAGACACTGCTGGGCCTAGCCCAATAAAGCAACGGCCCGCGTGTGGCCCATTATTTTTTAAAAAAGTTTAATGGGGCAGACGATGCATCGTCGGCCCCAATTATTTAAAAAAAATAACATGTCGTCTGCGAAACCTGGAATCCAACCACTGTGTTATCTGAAAAAATAGGGTCCTTTGTTTTTTTCACTTAAAATCTCATTTTCAATCCATTGTGACCAAAAACACATGAAAAACACTATAAAGACCTTGTTACACTAATTCATGGCCACCAAAAAACAAAAAAAACCACCCCAAAACCCAAAATTCACCCAAAACAAAAAATTCTTCCCGAGCTTAGATCTGTTGTTTTAGGTATTTTCAAGGTAAAAAACACCTAAACATAACCCCTCCTCATTATATGGAATATTTTGACATAAAAATCAACTATTTTAATGGTCAGAATCTTCCCCAACGACCATTTTCTCTCTTTAAGCCGGAATCCAGTGACTCTCTCTCTCTCGTAACAAAAAAAAGACTAAATAAAGAGGAAAATGAAGTTAGGTACCAAAATGTATTGTCTTCAAATTCAAGGGACTGATCACCCAATATCTAAAAAATATGAGGGGGGGATTAAAATGAATGTTTTAACAAAACTTTCAACTTGCCCCCTATATTAAGTGAGATTCTCACTTCAGTTCATTAGCTTTTAATTCAACCATTTATCCTAAAATAATATGTAATTAGGGGTTAACTTGGGCTCAAAAGGGCCAAATCACCCAAAATAAAAGTGCGAGAACCAAAGTGAAAATTACCAAAAAATATACTGCTCTAATCCACAGTGTATCGTGAGAGAATGCACAGTAATTCCAGCATAATAAAAGGTTGATGCCTTTTAGCTATAGTTAATGTTAGATTTGATCTTTATTATTTTAATTATTATTATTTTTGCCCTGATTCCATTTTTGAATTTCTCTTTTTGAATTTCATCTTTCAATATTTAATTTGTTTATAATTTAGCTTCCTTAATTTTTCTAGTGTAGTAATCTCGATCTTATGACCCAAGCCACGTGTATGGAATTTTAACCCATATTAATATCGGTCTTTTTTATGTCTTTTTTTTTCACCGATTCTATTTTTCAATTTCATCATTAAACATTAGGTTTATTGAAGATTAAAGTTCTTTATTTTTTTTTCTCAGTTTACTTTCTATGACGATAACCCGATCTCACGGTCCGGGTCATACATTTTCCATGCTAACTTGGATTGACTTGTGGATTTTATATTATTTTTTTTATTTTTATGTCAAATTTATTTCTCATTCTTTTAATTGTTTTTATCCTTTTATAAAATTAATTTTCAGCCTTTAGCATTTGATTATTGAGGATTGAGCTTCGTTATTTTTTGATGTGGTTATCCCTGTCTCACGACTCGGGGCCATGAGTATGAGATGTTAGCTTGGGTTGATATCAATTTTTTTTTAATCTTTTTTATAGTTATTTTTTTTCTCGATTGAATTTATTAAATATTTTGTATCGATCTCACAATTCAGTTCATAAATTTATCATGTTAACTCAGGTTAAGTAAAGATTTTTTTTTATTTTTAAAATTCTTATGTTTTCATCTTTTAATATTAAAGTTAATAACTCAAGTCACATAATTTTTTTTTTATTTAAAATATATCAACAATACTTTAATATTATTTTTCTAGATTACATAAAAAAAAAAAACAATAAAATCGACTCTGACTCGCGTCAAAGTGTAGCGCAGGGGGTTTGATAAGATTTTTTTAAAACCGTGCTTCACTAGTCAAGAGGTCCAACAGACCTTTTTAGAGGTAATGCCTGTAGATCATCCCAGGCTACCTTGGAAGCTGAGCATCTTGGTTTGGGCTTGAGGTGAGAGGGTCTTTATTTATTGATGGAGACGATGGTTTCTGTTTTGAGCCAACTAATGGGATTTACTCCAGGCTTATCTTCCATAATTTCCAGCTTCAAAAAGGCATTGCAGGTCCTGGCTCGTCAAGAATGATATATACTCATGGGCATGTGTTTTGAGGTCTGCAAGTGATGCCTTCTGGCAACAATGTGGCCAAATTTAATGCAAATGCAACACCTTTGAGACAAAAAAGAAAAAGCAAAAGGGAAAGATCATTCTTAGAAGCCAAGCATATGCAGCAGGCTGTGATTTGCTTTTCGAAACAGTGCTTAAATTTCCCCTTATGAGTAATCATATCTTTCTGCACTTTGCGGGATATGTTACTTAATCTTTACTTATTCCTGTGCCCTCTTGGATTCTGCAGTATTTTTCTGTTTGTCTTGCTTTTACTGCCTTTTGGTATCAACTTTCTAGCTACTAATTGAATTGCCATGTAGCCTCTCCTCCTTTTCTTCCCCTTTCGTTGCATCTCTCTCTCACTCTCTCTCCTTTCCCCTTCCTAATGTGCTTATCTCTCTAGTTTCATTCAACTACAAGCACCATATTTTGCAGGTAAAATCCGCAACAAACCATGGTGGTTTGTCTTCACTAGAAATTATTTCTCTCCTGTAATCATGATGGATCAGCCAATGGGGCAAGGATTGATCATGTCACTGATGTGTTGGACAGATTATATAAATATACCATTTGTCAAAGAAAAAGAACAGAGTAATATTAAAATATAGAAAATAAAATCCTAGAAAAGAAGAAGAAGAAGAAAGTATTAAAATAGAAGCAAGAATAAAATAAAGTAAACACCCTAAAGAAAAGAAAAAGAAAAGGCAAAGAGAAAGGATTTTAACAGTGATGGCAAGTGAATGAGTGAGAATCATGTGATCCACCTCCACTACCTCTTAACTTTGAATCAAAAGAAGCCATGACAAAAATGCTCATAAATTATTCCACCTACAGCAAACCACCCTCTTCTACTCTTTCGTCCTTTTCTGTCTTTCATTTTCACTTTCACTACTCTCTACTTCAACTGCTAATATTTCTTCTCTCTTTGTTTGTATACATCAATGGCTTCTAGCGCTTCAAGGTTTATCAAGTGTGTTACTGTGGGAGATGGGGCTGTGGGCAAGACCTGTATGCTTATTTGTTACACAAGTAACAAGTTCCCTACTGTATGTTAAATGACCCATCTAACTACATCACCTCTGCTTCATAATTTGTGGGTTTTTTGGGTGTTTTTCCATCTGGGTTTTGCTGCTTTTATTTATTTTTGTTTCTTACCTCAATCTTTAATTTTGTCTCAGTATCTCACAAATCCTTTAGCTTACGGGTTTTGCTACTTGGATAAAGTGTGTTTTTTTTTAGTTTCTATTTTCAGATAATGATCTTGTGCTTGGCTTTATTTTTACTTTTCTAGGCATAATTTATTTTATCTCCATTCGAAAGTTTCTTGCTTTCTGCTGTTGTTTTTAATCCTTCATGCAAATGAACAAAAAATAAATAAATGTTATTTTTGTTTTGGGTTGGCTAGGATTATATACCAACGGTGTTTGATAACTTCAGTGCAAATGTGGTAGTTGAAGGAACCACTGTAAACTTAGGCCTCTGGGACACAGCTGGTATGATTATTTGGACCACTGCATATTTTCTTTTTAATCTTTATTTACATATTCGTGCCTTATTTTTTTCCCTGAAAACATGTTTGCATGACTGGGAATCTTTTATGATTCATTTGTTTCATTGACTTCCATAGGGCAAGAGGATTACAATAGATTAAGGCCCTTGAGCTACAGAGGGGCAGATGTCTTCGTCTTAGCTTACTCACTTGTTAGTCGAGCGAGCTACGAAAATGTACTTAAAAAGGTGCAGCTTTTTTCCAATTTGTTATCTTCTTACCTTTCTGATTCTTTTTTCTGTTATATTTCTTGTTTATCAGTTTCAAATATGAGATTGTTTGTTCAGTGGATTCCAGAGCTTCAGCATTATGCCCCTGGCATTCCAATAGTACTGGTTGGTGCCAAATTGGGTAAGTCTACTAGCAACCATCATATTTTTCCTGTCTGATTCAATGCTGTTTATGATTTTATTTTTCTTGGTATTTGGCTATGTGATCCTGTCGGTGCTGTTTTGTCTAGGTTATACTGGTTAGTATTTGCTTCACTGTTGTTGTTACATATTGTTTAATAGGAGAATGATATATCTAATCCAGAACTTGGTGAACTTACTGAAGGCAATTCTGACATGTAAATATTATATAATTTTGTCAGGCTCATTTGCATCCACTTGATGATATAAGTACAGGGGTGAGACCAGGGTAGGCTAAAATAAGGACATGTTCATAATTCAAAACTTATATCTATCCCAAAGTCAAAATTTCTTGGAATTGATGCCATTGGTACGTTTTCATTGATTAAGAAGTTTAAAGTAAATGATGACTTTCCTTGTTACTTTTTAGTTTTAATTGATGTAGTTTATGCACTCTAGAGAAAATTAATGTGGCTTTGCTGCGGCCTATGATTTCTAAAACTTTTTCACCATTCAACCTTGAGCTTCAATGGATGAATCATGTAACAGTCACAAATTTTGAGCAGACTTTCTATACACGTATATATATCAACAACACCCTTCCAATGGAAGGTAATGTACTACTTTTCAGATTTTGATTTTCAAATTCTTGAGTATTAGCAAGTAGGAGATAAAGTTTTAGGAAAGAAATTATATGTAGATCAATGGTGTGTAGCTTAAAGATGCTTGTTCAAAGCTAGAGGTCTCAAGTTTTTTATTGGTAATCTTTAAAAAAAATTAAGAAAGAAAGAAGGAAAGGAAGGAAGAGGAAAAGGAGAAGTTTAGGAAACTACTGAAATCAATGGTCTAGGCATATAAAGGTTATTTTTGCTATTAATATTTGGATTTTGTATGAGGACATCCTTGAAAAACCTGAATCCCAACTGATATTTCTGCCATGTTCAACCATTTGCCTTCTTAAAATCAGTCCTTGTTCTTCAGCTTTGATAATTCTTCCCAAGAAACTAAGTGAATTTTTCCTTCCCTCGGTTGCTCCCCAAATGAATGCCTGTGTTTTTTCAATTCTTCACAAACTGACACTGACACACACATTGTTTGCATTGAGTATGATGGAATAGCCAAAAGAAATGATGTTTATAATTACAGGTGGACAGAACAATACTGAGATGGTTCTTTCTAATATTGTATATTAATGGAGTAGCAACCCAAATAAAATGATTTTCAAGCTGGTGATGAAGCTAATGGTGTTACTGGAAAAATTACTAGCTACCTGGCAAAAACTTTTACCAATTGAATGTTGGTAAAAGAATGCGGAGTTGATTGTTGCATGCAACTGCATGAAAGGTGGTGTTTGAAAAGGTCAGGTCAGTTTGAGGAAATATTGTCTAGTTATGGTTCAACATATACCGTATGGAGGGGTACACTTTAAGAGGAATGTTCAAAGCACTGGCCTGGTTATGAGAATTGAAGAGGTTTTGTTTTGTCAACCTGGTTAGTAGCATTAGATGTTTGATTGAGATGGATTTTGAGGACTGAGGATTTGTTGTGTGATCATAAAATTGTTAAGCCAGTTCTCAAGGTTCGAATACTTTAGCAAATTAAAAAACTTAGGAAATCAATCCATTATTTGTTAATTATTGTTCTATCAACTTCCCTGCAGATAGGCTGCAATGTGCATTCTCTAGTCTATTCATTCTTTATGCTATTCCATAACATTTTATCATCTGAGAGGGACTTGTTCAACCATCATATTAGATTGCAGAAGGCACGAGTGTTGGTAAATCCTTTTTTTTTTTTGGAATCTTATCTGGAAAAAATGAATAAGAAAAAGAAAGAAATACCAATCACTCTTGCAAATAAGGACTTCTTTCTTTTTTTGGCGGGCCAAACTAATGGTGGTCATTGCATTTCTGAAAAAAAAAATGAATAAGAAAAGGAAAAAAAATATTGATCATTCATGCCAATAACGACATTTTCTTGTGCCAAATTAATGGTGATCATTATTTTTCTGGAAAAAAAGGTATGTGAAAAGGAAAAAAAAATCAATCATTCTTTCAAATAAGGATTATGTTTATGCCTTGAGGGTGCTTAAAAAATGAGTTTGGTTGTTACCAATTTAATGTTTCCTTCGGGATAAATGAAGGATTTATAGATTATTTCTCTCTCATTTTATTCTGTACAAAATTGAGAAATGTTCTCTCCTTTTGACATTTCATGTGATAGACCTAGCTGGAATTGAATTTTGTGGGACAAGATTACTGCTCATATCAAGTCAAGGGAATGTCAATTACTTTTTGTTCTTACTTCTCCTTCCCTCTCCTTGTTCTTACTGTTTTCTCACTGACTTTCATGTGAAAGATTGTCGCATGAATAACGTGATCTATTTTTTTTACGAAAAGTTGCTTATGATTCCATACTATGTGGCTTCTATTTACAACTCAATTGTATAATTATATCATGGTCCTTTGCACCAGCACCAACTATTTTATTAATTTCACTTATGAAAAACATAATTCTTTCATACTGTCATGAAGCCTATCAGTCCAAGTTTCTTGACCAAATGAGAACTCCTGCCTCTTTGATGTCAAGTGAAATAGCATTGCCTCTCATGTCCTTGAAAGTACTAGATTATGAGCAAACTGATTGACATGAGCTGAGCCATTCATACTCCCAATCCATGATATTTCATGGATTGACATTTAACCTTTATATTGTGGTGGTTAGCTATGTGAATCACTGTAGATGTGAATCTAATGCATCATTTAAAATGGACATGTAGATCTTCGTGAGGATAAGCATTATTTGGCTGATCACCCTGGATTGGTGCCTGTGACCACTGCACAGGTGCAGTTTCTAGTCAATGGTTGTTTATAAATTTTTTTGTTGGTTGTCATGCGACCAGCGTTTTTAATGATATGGGTTATTATGATCAGGGAGAGGAACTCCGAAAACAGATTGGTGCAGCATATTACGTCGAGTGTAGTTCAAAAACTCAACAGGTATGCCATGATTTGGCAATATGTTGAACTTTATGAGAAGTACCGCGTATACTATCCATGATAACTGACTTGCCCTGCTAATAATTTTCTGGGTGAATTGCTCATATAAAGTTAAGTCTCCTAGAGGAAAGCAGATAGAAAAAACTACCAAAAATTTTACATCTGCAAGTGCATGCAGTATCTGTGGTGTCATTCTCCTGATTTAATGTTATTGTGCTTTTCTGGTTTACCTCTCGCCACAAATGCTTGGCAAAATTGATATTCTAGTTATGAAAATTTTGTACAGGGGCACTGTGTTATTTATTTGTCATGCATCCTGACCATGTGACAGTCCCAAAATAACAAATTGCAGGCTGACATGTACTAATAATTTTGATATCATGTTATTATTATCATACATGAATCTTGCCCTTCTACTATTGTGCCAATGATGATCTTTTCTAACTTTTCCTTCCAGGCATTAGATTACTTTATTATCATGTTGTAAATGACATTTTTCATGTTATTGCAGAATGTCAAAGCAGTTTTTGATGCTGCAATAAAGGTAGTTATCAAACCAGCACAGAAACCAAAGGAGAGGAAGAAAAAGCCACGCCGAGGATGCCTGTTGTCAGTACCATCATTTCTCTTACTTTTAATGAGTTTATAATTTTTTGATATAGATATGCAAAGTTTTCTGTTCTCGTATTCTCTCAACACCTGGATCTTGTGTATCTTGATGTCAGTTATTTTGTGTTTTATAAATGTCTTCATTGGCATTTCTGAAGTTGCTTTTTTTTCTCAATCCCTTTTGCTTGAGTCACTGCCACCACTTGAGTAATCATATCAAACCAAATGGAAACTTTTAATAATTTTTAGACTAGTAGTAAATAGGCTCCAGCGGTCGTTTCTAACAAATGTAATTGGCATTCCTTTTACTTGTACAAGATTAAGCGGTTGGCATCTCAGTTGTATTGGCAATGTCTTACTTTAAAACAGTGGAGAAGGAGGGCAGGGACATGATTTTTGTGGATGCATGGGAATGTCCTAGGCCCGTGTCCCTTCAGTTGCTAAAAGCGACCATCTAAATTACACATCCATGAGAAGATAGCGTTGGAAGAATGAATTCAAACTGTAAAGTCCCGTGGATATTCACTGGTGATTGTCAGTACGTGGGTTCAAATATGTATATATTGGAATGAAAAATGAGATCGAGAGTTGGAGAGAAGTCTTGTGGAGATAAGAGTTTGAAGAATAGTTTTAAAATAATGGAGTCTCATAGATATAATATTTATTCATTATGCAACCTGAGGTTCAAATGGTTGTATTGAGATTTTTATGGATGAGACATTGATTAAGAAGTCTCATGGATATTTACTGGTTCGTTGTGCAATATAAGGGTTCTAATAGGTGTATCGAGATCGAGAACGCTGAGGGCTGTATGGGAAGAGATATTTTTCATTAATTTTGATGGAATGCATGGATATTCATTTCGTAATTGAATCATACTGCTTATGAAATTTCTAGTTAACTTACCCTTGATGCCTCTGTGTTAGAAACATCAATTGGTTTCTGAGAGCATGAGCTATAAGGTATTGACACCAGGTATATAGGCATTCAGCCCTCACCAATATGATACAAGGCAGCAGTTACTAACTGTTTCTGTGAGCAGTGCTCTTTTGTCATGTGTATACTGGCTGTCATAGAGGGAGCATTAAGAATGAGCAGATCTGGTTATGTTGCATATATTAGAGATGACCTGATGTCCTGCTTACTGCTAGCTGTATGTCTTTCGTGATTGAGTTTGCCATTGTCACAATAGCCAGCTATTTCTCCTCAGAATGCATGCACGTCGCAAGGGAATTGTTAGAATGATTTCCGTCTCAGTGTCATTAACAAGTCCTCGTGTCTATGATGATATTTGATAGGCACTTCTGTCTCAGTGTCATTGACAAGTCCTCATGTCTATGATGATATTTGATAGGCACCCGTGCAGAGATAGCTCTCGTATCACCCCTTCATGGTTGTATTTTGTGCGCACAGAATGTTATGTTGTTTCTTCCCTTTGCATTGATAAAACTCGCTTCCCATTTTTGCCAATTTGTGTATCTATTGTCTGCTTCCACTCTAATCTTCTATATTTTGCTTGCGTGTGATATTCAGAATCTGAGCTGCTACTTTTCTTTTGCATGATTTCATGTGAAATTCAGAAATGTCTTTTGCGGGAGGAGGCTTGTGTGTCTCAAATGAAGTACCCCTCGTCTCCAAAAGGTGACTACTCTTTGGCATCACTGCGGTGCTACACTGCTAAGATATTGGGTCCTGGGAGCTTGGATTTGAATGCACTATATTTTGATTGCGGCATGGCTCCTTGCTAAACGTCACTCTCTAATTTTGTCCTAATTTCAGTGGAAAAGATATTTTCATCCAGTAACTCCTTGCATATATATATATTGTAACTCATTGTAAAAGGTGGAGTTCAGCTAGGTTTGTTGCAAGTTTTTATTCTTCATGGCATCTTTCCTGACCTTTTGGCTTTGACACTAGCGAGAAATGATGATTTGCTTCTTGCTTCTACTAAGCTGATTGTCGGTTACTTCTTTGCCGCACCTTTAAGTTTTACAAACCTGATAGTTATGAAAACAAAGAAAACACTCTCTCCGGGCCTCGTTGTTGCTTCTTCTTCGATCCCTATATTCGAAGATAAGGTTGATATTTGAGTGATACGGAGGGTGATGTTGTTGTACACAGGAAAGAGAAAAGAAAGCCTCCCACCCACGGCAGACGTTATAGAAGCAACAGCCCAATACTAGTGGTTTACTATGTCGTCGCTACTTGAGCATCTGCGCCATTCTGATGGCCATCAAACCAATTCTGGTTTCCTATATTATTCAAATTCAGCGACTGTGAAGGGCATCAACAACGTTACCTGCTGGGCGTTTTAGACCCCACCCCCAAGAAATTAAAAAATAAATATTATTATAGCACATATAGAGCAGTGAAAAAGCCAGCCTAACCCGTCACCATCAAATTAAGTACCCATACAATACAGCAACAGTAAGCAAGAGAGACTTGGCAAACGTGATTTCATAAAGTCAAGGCCCGTATAATGAATGTTTCTTCCTAGAGATGACAAACCCCTAACCTAAGATTTTCGAGACTAATAATGGTGGTTCAACAATTTTCATTCGAATCTCAAACCTAAAAGGAACCTCAGCAAAAATACAAATACAATTCCCACAATGAACCACCCTTGCGAGCTTTCAACCAAATTCTATACAATAAACATACAGGGCACCGAGAAAAATTGAACTGCAACTATAGCTATCTGCGGAAAGGATCCCTATCCTCCGAAGCCAATTCCAACACCAAACACAGTGATGGCGCGGAGGCCACCTTTAAAAGACGATAGCAGGCGTTATATCGTTGGTCAAATATAGGACAGAAATGGTAAAATATCATATACAACACTAGATTAGCTTTAGAGTTAAGATACCCTTGCGAGAAGATACGAGGAAAAGTTGGGTAGAACTGGGTGTCTACACCAGGTTAATAAATAGAATAAATTAAAAGGAATACAGCATCCAACCATAGCAACTAAACCATATGCCAGAGCAAGAAAAGCTTGAGCACCAAAATTCACTGACCACTCTGATTATATGTACGTGATTAAAAGTGAGAATGAAAAGATAAATGAAGAAAAATGGCTTAAAAACAAAGCACATACAGAAGGGCTTCTGCTTAAAGCAGTTTACTAATCCAATCACCATTCATTCTCAGAATGATTGGAAAAGAAAGGGTGATTTTGCCTCCAACAGTATAAATTGTCGATGCACTGCACAACAGTATGGACACCAATTTCAAATGTCTGGGCAACAGTCACAGAATGCACGCTTTCCATTGGTTAAAATATCTACAAAGGGTAAAGTAAACTGCAGCTACCCAGTACAAATTCAAGGAAATGACAGCTCAAACGACCCGGACAGATTCCTTTTAAGGTACAATCTGTCCTTTTAACATACAATGGGTACACTGACAGGGTGGAGGTTGGAGGCTGAAGATCAAATAACTCACTTACCACCCATCCTTGAGAACACATGTTAGATGATCTTTTGGAGTTAGCCAACATCAATCCAGGAGAACTGTAATTGAAAACGCAAAGAAAGCAGAAACACAATTACTTGACCTGTGAGCAAGAACTTAAGTGCAACCCATGCCCAAAAGAATGCAAGTTTGAGAAGGTTTCCCCCAACCTCTTATAAAATAAATAAATAAATAAAGGCAAAACATGCAACCTTACAGATAATTCATACAATGGAGGCCAAGGTGAAACACAGAGTAGAACATATATTTACAAAACATGACAAACTTACTGGTGGATCACTGGATTGTGTCATTATTCATCCCTACTGCCATGAGGATTGCTTATAACCTTCCCATTCACCCTCTGGCTCCTTCCTCTTCAGAGCACCTCCGCCAGTCACTTGATACATCCTCGATTGCTCCTCTGCAAGGGCCGGTGAACTGGCAACTGACAGTTGCCTTGATGCAAGAGCTGAAGTCTCAACTCTACCTTCAATGTCTGGGCCTAGAGGCCCTGCATTGAGGTCGAGACCCTGCCTTACCCATTTCCTACTGCTCTCTGCAGCACCATTATTGTTAATGTCTGGGAAGTTAACAGCATAAGAAGGCCTTGGATAATGAGATGAGACTGCACCTACCGGTGCTGCTAATACTTGAGAGGGTACTGTGGGAAAGCAAAGCCTCCCACCAGATGATGAATCCACATACGATGCTGAACCACCTGAAAAAGTGGCAGAGGGCAGAGGGAAGCTGTTCCCAAAAGGAAAGACAGGATACTGAAATGGAGTAGATGGAAACGGCACTGCTGGAGAAGATGACAACACTGCTCCCCTGTAGATATCAGAATTAAATGGGTTGTTGCCAGTAGAGGGAGCCAACATCCTCCGAGGCCCACCAGTTGCAACTATAGGGAAAGGCTGCTCTCTTCTATCATGCAAGATAGATTGGATTGTGGCAGCAGGATATGGATTCCCTTGAGGAAACCAGGAGGGCAAGCTTCCTGTTTCGGAACTGTTGATCCTAAGGCTAGAAATAGATGGCTGGGATGGCACAATGTTTCGGGCATGTTGGCTATGTGGTGATGGTTCGGCACTCACCTCATCAACAAGAGGGCCATCATTTAAATCAAAGTCCCTGCGACTGCTGACCTCTCCATTTAGAAGACCACCTGATGACAATTTGGCAGGAAGTAGTGGGGCATCCAGCCTCCGACCAATGCTTGTCAGGTGATTACCCATATCACTAGCCTCATCTGCTCTATTCAAATCAAGATCAAATCCCCCAAAGCTCCGACCAGATAATGAACCCATCAGTGTATCACGTGCACAATCACTATTTTTTGCAAGGTTGGAGACAGAAACAGTATCCTGAGCAGAAATTCGAAAAGCCAAATCCTCAAGGATTCTTTCATCAGGTACATTCAAGTCGATATCCAACAAGGGCCGACCAGGCTTGGAAACCATTTCATCAGGGAGTGAGATGTTAGCTGTACCTAATGAAATCTCCAAAGCTTTTCTAGGTTCAGCTGGACGAAATGCACTAGTGGCTGCTGATCCCTTCCAACCAAGCTCCCCTCTACTCTTAAGTAAATCCTCTGGTGGAACAAAGGGCCCTTTTGCAGCAGCAGCTACTGTAATGGAAGCGGGAAGCCCACTAGACACAGAAGAAACTGGCAATGGAAAAGGGCTAATTAGTTGAATAGCAGCAGAACATGCAGGTTCTCTCAAGTTATTTGGTTCCTCATATTTCCCATCATCAGCAATAAAGCCTTCATTCAGATCAAATTCAACTTTTGTTTCCAGATCCGATCCCCCTGTAGCAGATAAAGAAGAAGCATCAGCAGCGGCAGATGTACATTCCTCAGTTTCATCAGCTCCTGAGCCAGCCAACTTTGACCCTGTTGACCTCACTACTTGTTCTGATGCCTGAACAAGTGTGGGTTCTGCCTTGTGAGCAGCTGGTCTGGCACTACATTGCTTATTGCCCTGATTGCCTCCCAGGCTCTCCACCTTGCACTCACTTTCATGATCAGTTGCAGCTGGGGCTGTATTACTTTCATGTTTGATTTTCTTTTTCTCGGTAGAATGACTTCTGCCATCTGTTTCACCAGCCTTCACATCATGCATGTTTTCAGAAATCATATCCTTACCAGAACTAGAAGGTTGGGGCATTTCATCATTGGTTCCTTTTGAAAAATCAGACTGCATCATAGCAGGTGGTTTTGGATCTGCATGAATAGAAACATTCAGCTCTTTATTCATGTTTTTATTGTTCTCGCCATCAACCTCTACATGATGGTTTGATGATGATCCTTCGATTGCTTCAGTCCCAACTTGCACTCCTGTATAATTCACCTCAGTTAAGACAGAACTATGCAGCAACTTATTTTTGTCATCAGATATGCCATCCCCCTCTTTCTCCCATGGTTCTTTGCCCCCACAATTTGATGTTCTCACAGCCATGCTAGCAGAGGACACGGGAGCTGCTAATGTTTCATCAGATTTCACATTGCTTTCCATGCATGGTTCAGCAGCATCCACATTGGAAGAATTGGAAGGTCCATTGAGCTCCCCTGCGTGTTTTTCTTGTGAAAACAGAACGGTTTTAGCCTCCGTGTTCTTGGATGGAGGAGTGCCAACAACAGTAACCCGCTTCTCATCATCATCATCAACACCATCAGCAGACTTACCCTGGCTTTGAGCAGGATCGTCACACGGAGATGATTTTCCTCTCAAACCACTTGGCGCCCAAGAGCGCTCAATGGGCATGCTTATACAAGGAGAATTTGTTGGCGAAACCACATCAGACTTGGACATCTCCCCAGCAGCCACACTAGCAAGTAGATTCATACCAACATCATCACCAACTGTCATGGCTGCATTTCCTTCAGAATACTTCGCACAACTTTCAATCAGGGCATTCATGGAGCTGAAAGAAGCATCATATGACTTCTCCGATTTAAGTTCAAACACAGTCAAAGAGGGTGTAGTTTTTGAGACTTCACCTAACTTCCTTGCATCATCACCCGTCTGACCATGCTCTTTATCGGGAACATTGGCAGGCAACCCATCTCTCTCATCTGACCCAGTCAGCACCTCCTTGAAATCATTGCTTTGCCATGACTCAGTCTTCACATTTGATGTGATATTAGCTCGATAAGGATCATTTTTTTCCTTCAAATTGTGATCAAACTGTTCATGCCTCTCTGAAACCACAGGAGAAGAAGCTCTGCTACTCATGACTAAAGCATCTTCAAAAGTTCCTCCACTGGAACTTTGTGCGGGACTGCGACCTCTATTGGGAATTTTAACAATAATTTTATGATTATTCCCCTCAGCCATGGGAGCATCAAGTACCTTCTCACAAGCCAAACTAGACTGTTGCAATTTCTCTGAACCTGGATTTTTGTGCAAGGGAGAACTTCTACTTGACCCACTATCTCTTTGGGCCCCAGATAAAGCTGGGCCTGAAAAGCCATTAACTGGTTTACGATGCCGCAAAGAGCCACCAATGATCTTATTTGCTGCCATTGAAACAGCAGTGGAGCTCCTTGCATCGTCCTTTCCTGACAATCCCACAGTTTTGGCATGTTCGCTAGAACAAGATTGACTGTTGTTGTGGGACTGACTAGAACTGCTGCTTTTCTCGTCCCTAGCTGCTGATACAGGTAGATCCATCGCACCACTGACACCAGTATTTCTGGGCTGTCCATCTTTCAAATTATTACCAGCTGCATTAGGTGACGCTGCTGGTTTTATGGGCCCTGGAGATGATCCAGACTTGGTCACAGTCTCCCCTTGGACAAGCTTGACTGGACCACTTTTGGAAGCAGAGAGTTGCACAACTGAGCTCTTCATTGCAACCTCAGAGGATACACCAGGTCTGTTCCCACCATGTGAAACTTCAGGAAGACGTGATCTGGCAGTCCAGGAGACACCATGGTTAGAGCCAGACTTTGTATTTGCATCCATTTCAGCCTCAACACGTTTCTTCCATGTGTCAACCAAGCTCCTTGCTTTCTTTTGTATTTCCAAGTTCTTATGCGTCCGCAAATGATTCACAGATTTGCCAATATTACACATTTGCAGAGCATGAAGATTTATAGGGAGTTTATCCAAAGCACGAAGCAAAACTAGTAGAAATTCCTCAACAGATTTATCACTATCCTTGTGGCTATTACCATCACCAATCTTCCCTTTATGGACCTCCTGCAGCCATTCATCAAATACAGGCAAGCCCCTTAGCTGCACAAACCGATTTAGGCAATCAAACTTATCTGTGGCAGCTATCGCACCAGCCAGTAATGACCGGCCAACCAAATCTACTTTTCTCTCGTTCCTCTCTGGCAGCATGAGATGCACTAATTTCTCAACCCCTTCAGAATCCACAAGTCCACCCTTTTCTGTAAATTTAGCAATCTCAGATTTCCAAATGCTTTCTGGTCTATGAACAGAATCCCCATCATCCATTTTCATAAAACGTTCTCGTTTAATGGGCTCAAACCCCTGATCTCCACGATCCCTTTTCTTTCCCTTAGATTGCGAAGGGAAGGAGGGGGCATTATTCTGTACGCTATCAGAACCAGGTTTCAGCTGTGGTGTTGAAGTTGGACCATTCATTGTCTTAGGAGAACATCCACCAGGCTGAATTGTTGCATGCATTTCTAAGCGTGTCTTAGATAATAGCTGATCCACTACTTCTTGCCGTTCCTGTGTAAGAAAGAGTTAACCAAACAGAATGGACAATTCAAAGCAAATTCAAGAACTGCAGCTACAACTCACATTAATATAATCCTGATCAGTTAGCCACCATAAACACTTGTTTGTAGTGTCATAAACTCGCCGGCAAACAAATGAGCAAATCCCTGATGGAAGTTCAACACCTTTTGGAAGGAAGGCAACTTTACACGGATGGAGTAGTGATGCAGCAGGAATTTCATCCTTGTGAAATGAAAAGAATACTTCGTTTGGCGCAGCTTCCAAAAGGATGCATTTGCCAAGCTTTATGTCAGCAGGCCGATAAAGCCAATTCACACCTAACTTTAACTTGTTCTCTTTACCAGTAGTCAGTCTTTGAATTATTCCTATGAAAGGAGGGGAATCCTGAGGCGGTTTGAACAAAGCAGTGTCTCCAACACTGATCTTGCGTCCATCCTGTTAAAGGGGGAATAAGTGACAGGGCACTTTAGGTAACTTACTAAAAGTCAATCTTCATACCAATAACTTCAGTAAATGTTCTGCTAACATAGAAAAAAATTTAGCATGCATTTTGACAGAATAAATAATTGCTGAATGGAATATCATTAATTGGCCACTCCTATCATAATAAGGATATCATTATGAACTTCATGGATTAAAGATCGCCGCTTGCTAGTCCTTTTTTCTCATTCCATTCATTGAGTACTTGATTAAGCATTAATATATCAACAATGGTAAACCGAGCCATCAATCAGAAAAGGAAGCAACATACAGAATCATTAAAGCATGTGATCATCAGGAGAGATAAATCATTCGAATTTACACTTTGCACAGCGAAAAAGTAACAAAGCTCATTGTTCGGTCAACAATCACAAGAAAGCAAGTGAAATTCAAATTCCATAACCTCATGCAACCTTCAACTACAGCAGAAAGCTAAATGACAAATATCTATACACAAACCAAACCCAAACTTGCTACTGAAAAAATTCATAAATACGGGAAAAAAACATAAAACAAAAACTGCCCCGAGAACCCAATTTAAGCACCAATATCATGTGGCAACACAAAATCAGTCTCCAAAAGCCAACTTAGCGAACCCAATACCAACTGAGCTGTAATATCTCCACGTTAACCGAAATCAAAGAAAATCTGGGCCAATTCCTACAATTCCTATGTCAGACAAATAATATCTTCCTCTTTTGTCAACGAAGGTAGTGATTTCCCCAATTATTCATCATTGGAAGCCGTATAACATAGACTCCATGATCGAGACAAAAACCCAAAAAATAACAGAAAAAAAAAAGCCCAAGAGAAAAGGAGTACCTTGTAAAAAGAATCGGCTGGAGATGACAAAGAAGAAGGAGAAGGAGAAGAAACAAAATCGGGAGCAGCTACAACTGAATTGTTGTTAACACGTATGGGAGCAGTCAACATGTGCCGAATACGATCCTTTTTCCTCTCCTCCTCAACTTCCCGCCCATGCAGCATAGCCTTGCATTTTCCCCTTCGAGTACCATCAACCCTTAATCCTAACTCACACTTCCCCTCAATTAATTCACCAATTCAAAAACCCTAGATCCAACCAAGGCCAAAAAAAATGGAAAAGAAAAAAGAAAAGAAAAACCCTAGCTTCTGTAGACCGTTTATCAGTGCAATTCAAACCTAATTTGACCAAAATCAATTAACACCGCTGATCAATCGATCCGAATCGATATGCGATCCGTTAAATAAGAGATCCTGCTTTGATTTAGAGTGAGAAGAAGAGATATCGAGAATCTAGAGTGAGAAAATCATGGAGAAAGAAAAGAAAAGCGAGCAGGCGAGCGAGAAATCGTAGAGAGAGAGACGGCAAAAAAGGAAAGGTGTACGTGGTAGATAGACTGAACCATGGACCGAGTCTAGTCCCTGTCAAAAGTATTGATGGGCCTGAACCCATTTTTAGCCTCGCATCTTTTTGGGTCAGATGTACGACTCTTTTTATATAATCTAGAGCCTCTTTAATGGAATATTTTAAAAAAAAAAAAATTTATATCTAAATATTAATAGCATTTTAAAAAAATATTTTTATAAAAATAATTACATCATACTATCAAACACGTGCTAATTCATTATTTACTAGTTTCTATGTTGAATATGGAGAATATTAATGAGATCTTTGAAATGTAGAAATAAATTTGAAATCTTGTTGAATAGAATAAGAGTTTAAAATGATTGTGTCCAGAATGATTGAACAATAATTTTTTATTTGATGTCGATAACTTGGTACTGAAATATAAAGGAAAACTCTGCCAAAATTATGGTAAAAAATAAAAAAAAATTCACCCTAATCTTGAATTGAATTATGATATCCTTATTTGTAAGTTAAGTATAAAGATCGGAGATTGTTATAGTGATAAGCTCTGGTCGAGGTTCAGGAGTTGAATTGAGATTTAATAAGTATTAAATTGTTCCAAGATGTTGTGCACAAGGCAAGGTGCGATGACAGATCTCTCTTCAGTATAGAGACGGGGTCAAGATCTTGGTTTAGAGAGAGAGAAAGAGAATTTCTTGGGGGATTCAGCCTCCTATATACATACAACACCTTATCCAAGAGAAGTGCCTCCTCTGATAGCAGCGGTGCCAGCGGTAACCCCTATACCATATACCGATCTGGCATTTATAGCCTAGATTATGAGGGCAGTGATGGAGGCGATGCCTTATATGCCAATACTGGCACCCTCAGTACCACTAGCAGCGCAGGTACCACCAGTTTCTCTGCACCAGTGTACAGTGTGGTTACACTGGTTCGGGTAGTAAAGAGCATGCGAGAGTTGAGTTGCAAGTCATTTGCAAGAGAATTAGATGTTGAGATTGTAGGCAGGTGGCTACCATATAGTATAATACATTATGGAACATATTTGGGTGGTGGAGGATTTGAGAGTGAATTGTGCCACTCATTTACTAGCAGACAGAGCACGATCTTGGTGGGATACATTGCGATTTAAAAGACTTGTGAGGTCTTGAACATAGGCTGAGTTTAGGGTGCAGTTTGAAAACTAGTTTTACCCATCATATCATCAAAAGGTGAAGGGGCAAGAGTTTTTGGCCTTAACACAAAGTGATATGTCAGTACTTAACTATAAAAGGAGGTTCTATGACCTCTCAATGTTTGCCTCGCATCATATTCCTATAGAGCAATAATTAATTGAGAAACTACGTGATGAGTTGCGACAAGAGTTAAAACAAGCATTGCTACCCTTAAAGTTTGGGACAACTAGGGAACTAGTGGAAACAGCTGAGGCCTTGAAGGCTTGTATGAAAAAGGACCAGGTGAGTCTGAGCAAGCGAAAAGATGTTAAGCAGATATCCAGCTAACCTTTTTTTTTCTAAAAAGGGCAAAGGTTAATTTAGAAATTCAAAAAACAAAAGAGGATCAGCATTTAGGTCCACTCAAAGTTCAGGAATGAGACTTACCAAAGGGTAGTCATACTCATATGATGGTCTTATTGGGGGGACTCTAGAGCAGAAGACATACCCCCACTGTGATCGGTTTGGGAAGAGACATCCTAAGAACTGTTCTGTCATACCTAGACAATGTTATATTTATCGAAGAGAGCATAGATGGAAGAACTACCCTTATATAGGTCAGAGTTATTATTATTGTAGAAGACAAGGTCATTTTAGAAGAAATTGCCCTAGGAGGATCGAGTTTGCACAGAGCTAGTGACAGTAGGTTAGGAGCCAATAACAATCTTTCATTGTTGATAGACCAATGAGACATGCACAATCAGGGGTTAGTGGTACAAAAATCATCCTGGAGCATCAGGTGACAGGACTCAGGGTAGGGTATTCTATATAATACAAAAGGATGTTAAGGCTACTTCGGATGTTGTGACATGTACCCTACATTTAGATTCTTAGCAATTTTTTGCTTTACTTGATCCTAATGCCACATATTCTTTTATGGCAAAGAGATTTGAAAGTAAATTAAGTGTAAAACAGTTAAGGTAAAACCAGGTTTTGTTATTAGTATGCCTATAGAGAAAGCCGTAAGTGTTGAATATATGTATAGAGAGGTTAATGTTATGGTGAGGCTTAGTTATGGAGGTAGATTTACTACCCTTAAAACTCTATGACTTAGATTTAATTTTAGGAATAGATTGGCTGGATAGGTATAAAGCCTAAATGGATTGCTTTGCGAAAATAGTGACCCTCAAGAAGTATAAGGGTAAGATAGTGGTGTTTAAAGAGGATAGAAATTTATACCAAATAGCATTATTTCGGTTATGACGGCTAGAAAAATGATGAAAAAGGGATGTAAAACTTATATTGCTTATGTCTTAAAGACAAAAAGGGGAAAAACTCAATTGTTAGACCTCCTGATAGTGAGAAAATTTCTGGATGTATTTTTGAAAGAATTGTCAGGATTGTCCCCAAGAAGGGAAGTGGAGGTTTTCATTGACTTATTACCCGAAACTTCTCCTATAGCTCAGTCACCTTATAGGATGGCGCTCGTTGAATTAGTTGAGTTGAAGATTCAACTATAAGAATTATTGGACAAAGGGTTCACACGTTAGAGTAACTCATATTGGGGAGCTCCAGTGTTATTTGTGAAAAAGAATGATGGGACTCAGAGACTTTTTTATTGATTATAGGCAGCTAAACAAAGTAACGATGAAAAATAAGTATCCGTTGCCACGGATAGAAGATTTATTTAACCACTTAGAAGGGGTAAGGGTTTTCTCAAAGATAGACCTTAGGTCTGGATACTATCAATTACCAATCATGGAACAAGATGTGCCAAAAATTGCATTCAAAACCCATTATTGACATTGCGAGTTCTTAGTAATGCCTTTTGAACTGACAAATGTTCTCGCGGTGTTTATGGATTTGATGAAACATGTGTTTTGACCTTATTTGGATAAATTTGTTGTAGTGTTTATAAATGATATTTTGGTTTATTCAAGATCATACTTAGAGCACAAACAACATTTAAGATAAGTATTACAGATCTTAAGGGAGCATCGATTGTATGCCAAGCTAAATAAATGTGAGTTTTAGCTAAATGAAATGATTTTTTAATCTATGTCGTATCTGCTAAAGAGGTATTGGTGGATCCCAAGAAGGTAGAGGCAGTGCTAAAGTGGGAGAGACTCACACATGTGATTGAAATTCATAGTTTTCTTGGGTTAGCGTGATACTATAGAAGATTCATTAAGAGATTCTCTATTATAGTTGTTCTAATAACCCTACTAACTTGAATTGGGACAAAATGGGAATGTACCAAAGACTATGAAAAGAGCTTCCAAAAGTTAAAAAGGAGGCTTACCACCACTCTAATGTTAACATTACCTTCAAGGACATAAAGGTTTGTAGTTTACAGTAATGCTTCAAGGAAAGGTCTGGGTTGTGTATTAAGGCAACACGGTAAAATGATTGCTTATACCTCAAAACAGTTGAAGCCTCATAAGGTTAACTACTCAGAACATGATTTAGAATTGGCTGTAGTGATATTTGCATTACGGGTTTGGAGGCACTATTTGTATGGGTCCCGTGTTCAGATTTTCACAGACCATAAAAGTTTGAGATATTTAATGTCCCAAAAAGATTTAAATATTCTACAAAGAATATAGGTGGAGCTCATTAAGGATTATGATTATGAAATTGAGTATCACCCGGGAAGGGCAAATGTAATAGTTGATGCCCTTAGTCGCAAGTACAAAACAGTATCAAATGACCGAAAGTTTGGGATAAGAAAGAGCTACTTGAATTGAGAAAGATTAACACCAAGATAGAAGTCAGGCCTGAAGATTCCTTAATCGCTCAATTAAGAGTGCAGTCCACATTTTGAGATAAAGTATTAGAAGCTCAACAAGAGGATGTTGAGGCAGTTAAAATAAGAAATACGGTGGAATTAGGAGTTGAGACTCATTTTCAGATACTAGATGATGGAATGATCATCATGGAAAGGCGAATATATTTTCCAAAAGACAAGATATTTAAGAATAAAGTGTTAAAAGAGGCACATGAGTCTAGATTTGCAGCACATCCGGGAAGTACTAAGATGTATAAGGACTTAAAAGATTACTACTGATGGCCAAGTATGAAGAAGGAAATGGCAGAGTATGTGTCCAAGTGTTGTGTATGTCAAGTAATAAAAATAAAGCATTAGAAGCCGGTAGGGCTTTTGTAACCACTTTTAATACCAAAATGGAAGTGAGAGGATATCACAATAAACTTTATATATGGTCTTCCAAAAGGAAAAAAGAAGAAAGATGCCATATAGGTTATTGTAGATCAATTAACAAAATCCATTATCTTCTTACTTATGAAAATGACAGACCTGGTTGACAACTTAGCTAGGTTATATGTAACGAAGTGATGAGATTGCATGAAGTGCCAAAGTCGATTATCTCAGATTGAGATCCCATATTTACTTCCTGTTTATAGCCAAATATCCAACGTACTCTAGGAACAAAGCTAAATCTGAGCACTGCTTTTCACCCCTAAATTGATGGAGAATTTGAAAGAACAATCCAAACCTTAGAAGACCTATTAAGAGCATGTATGCTAGAGTTTGGAGCTTTTCACTTACCACTAGTCGAATTTACTTATAATAACAATTATCAATCTATAATCAGGATGACTCCTTATAAGGCTTTATACGATAAAAAATGTCGAACCCCTGTGTGCTAGGAGGAGGTTGGAGATAGAAAATTAATTGGGTTTGAATTGGTGCAACTTACCTTAGAAAAGATGAGAATCATAAAAGATAGAATGAAAGTAGTATAAGATAGGTAGAAAAGTTATGCATATCAAATGAAACGACCTCTTGAATTTGAAATGGGGGACAAAGTGCATTTAAAGGTTGTTCCATGGAAACATATATTGCGATTTAAGATTAAAAAAAAAAAGTTGACACCAAGATATATTAGACCCTATGAAATTAATAAGAGAGTTGGACCCATAACATACAGTTGATTTTGCCCTCCCGCTTGGCCAAGATTCATGATGTGTTTCATATTTCATTACTATATAAAAAAAATGAGATAGATTCTTCTCGAGTATTATCACCAATTCCATTAGAAATCGAGGAAGATTTGACGCTGAAGTTAAAGCAAAAAATGATATTAGACCGAAGTGAAAAGGTCCTCAGAAACAAGAAGATCCTTATGATAAAAGTATTATGGAAGAACTCACAAGTCAAGGAATAGACCTGGGAAAAAGAGACAGAAATGAAAAGAAAATATCCTGAATTGTTTGCAGATTTAGGTAAGAAATTTAAATTTAAAGGATGAAATTTTCTTTAAGAATGAGAGAATATAATAACCCTGGTTAAATTTGTTTTTACATGATTTAGTAATAAAAAAAGGAGGAATTTATGTAGAAACTTTACCCCGGGAATAAGAAAGGTTAAGAAAATTAATGTAGGAATTTTTAATGGATTAAAAGAATTAATTAATAAATAAATAAATGATAAGAGGATGTTAAGCATTTATAAGAGGGGTAAACTAGAAATAAAAAAGAAAGAAAAGAAAAATTCATTCTTCCTCTCCATTAGTGGTCTGCTACTGCTAGGGGGAGAGGGGAGAGGGGGAGAGAATTTCAAAATTTCTTCATTTTTTTCTCTTGAAATTGATTGAGTTTCATCATAAATCAAAGGGGAAAGCTTGACAAGTTTATTAATCAAGTTGCCAAAGTCACTACACAAGAATTGGGAGGAGAAATTTGAGGTTCTAGAGAGAGAATCAACTGGTTAACATTTGAAGTTCACTTTCAAACTTGATAAGAAGTTTTAAACCTAATGATGTGAGATTTATGGAATAAACACTAGTTTTATGCATGAAATTGAATTTTTCTAGTTAGGGTTCTTGAAGAGTAATTTGGGGAAAATATTATATTGTTATAAACTATTGCAATTAGGATGAATTGTGTTACAAATAATGCCTTCTAGAAGATAATTGAAGAAAATATCATGGGTATTAGAGGGGATTAGTGTCAGACATAAAAACAAAAAAAAATTAAGAGTTTGGGGGAAATTGATTTATTGCTTGCGAGGTGTTATGAATATGTTTGAAATGAATTATTGAAATGAATTAATTGATGTGTTGATTTACCGGTAAGTAATATTGGAGTAATAAATTATAAGTGTATGATTTAATAATAATATAATGTATATATTGATACATGTGAGGCCACAAGCACTTTTCAACAACAGGGAATCGCTAATTAAGTGCAAAATCCATGAAGGTTGTAGGCACCCTACATTGGTTTGATTGTTTTATTATTAGAATTCAAAACCATTTATTATTAATTCTTTTGAATTGTGAATTTTGCAATTTGATATCAAGTGTGAGCTAGTTGTCCTGGTTTAGGAACTAACACTCGGTTTTGAGCAGTGTGAGCTAGATGTGATGGTGTAGGGACTAGTGCCTGATTTTGGACAATATGAGTTAGTTGTCCTGGTGTAGGGACTAGCGCTTGGTTTGGGGCAATGTGAGCCAATTGTCCTAATGTAAAACTGGCGCCCTGTTTTTAGGCGGTGTGAATTAGTAGTCCTAGTTAAGGATCAATATTGTTTTGGGCTATGTAATTTATTACCCTAGTTGAGGGTTCGGTCCCAGTTATGGGATAAATGCCTGGTTCGAGGTGGTAGACTAAATATGAAAATTAGAAATATAATTTTTGGTGTAAGGTGTAACCTTGAATTAAATAAAGTTATGTTTTGTTATAAAAAATAGGGGGACCAAAAAATTACATGAGATTATATTTTATTATGTTTTGTATTAAATAAATTTTTAGGTTCATCTCAACAGCAGGAAGGATGTTAGTTAACTTTAGGACATCTTTTGTTTATGACATAGTTTTTGTTGGTATGTGTAAACTTTTGGGAAATTACCTTTGGTTGTAATTAAAAACTTAGAAACTAAGGTATTGTGATTTAACTTAGAAACGATTATGTAGTCTATTATATGGTCTAGCCTGTTTTATTCTTTTAAATTGTAATGTACATATTTAATTAACTCATTGAATCTGATTGTATATGTGTACACACACACACACACACACACACATACACACACAAGTACTTAATTAATCGTTTGTGTGAATATAGAGAATATTGATGAGATCTTTGAAATGTAAAAATAAATTTGAAATCTTGAACTATTGAATTGAATAAGAGTTTGAAATGATTGTTTCCAGGATGATTGGGCAATGATTTTGTGTTGGATGTCGATAACTTGGTACTAAAACATAAGGGGAAACTCTACCAAAAGTTTGGTAGAAAATATAAAAAAACTCACCCTAATCTTAAATTGAATTGTGATATCTTTATTTTTAAGTTTAAGTATAAATATTGGAGATTGTTACATTTATGATTAAACCCAAACCTCTTTTTTACCGTTTCTCATGAGGTAGATCTGTCATTCGACGTTGTGCACGTCACGACATGCATGATGTTAAAACTAGTAGAAATGAATATGATGTTAATGTTGATTCAATGGTGGTAGATGATATGTAGATGACTTGGGTTCTCAATTTAATAAATATTTAGAGGAAGATGATATGGAGAGAAAAAATAAGGTTAAGATTTATTAAGGTGATGGTTGTGAGGATCCTAATGATTTTAAATTAGATATTTTGGACTGGTGAAGATGTAATGCTACAAAATACAAGATTCTTTCTAAGGTGACATAACATGTGTTAGATATTTTGGTATCCATAGTTGTTTTTGAAGTAGCCTTTAGTATTAACATTCGTATATTATATCTATTTCAAAACTTTTTATCTCCATCAATAGTATAAATGCTTGTTTGTTATCAAAATTGTTTTTGTGTTGAGCATCAATTCCAATCAATATTAAAGCCTTCATGGATCATATTGGAAATTCTAATATGATTGACTCGGGTAATTTATCTTACAAATTTAAAATTACTTATTTTATATTATTATTTTTTTACATATGTTTAATCTAACATGTTTAATATATGATTTTGTAGAATTTGGTGAAAGTTTAAAAGTCTCTACTAATTGTAAATAATATTGGTGATCGTGGTGAGATATTAGAATATAATTGTTTTGGGTAATTGTCTTCCTTTAACTTGTTAATTTCCTTTTAATTTAGTATTGTTAATTCTCTTACGTGTTGAACTCTAATAAGTTGCTAATTCGTTAATGTTTCTTTATAGCATTAATCTTGTAGGATCTTTTAGCTTTTGTTGTTGTTGTTGTTGTTGATTTTTTTTTCAAACTATGTTGGATGTTTTGTTTATTTTTCTCTAATCTAGATTTGTTCGTATTAGATTTACTAACTTGTTGCTAATGCATCCACTTATTTCTAATGTGAACATCTCTTTTAATTTAAGGTATTTTTTTAATGTGTTTTTAATGTGTTGTTTTGGTATGGTCTTTTTTATTGAACCAAAAATTTATTTTTGTGTACACCTATTGAGAAAAAATAGTCATAGTAAAGCAAATTTGATAATGCATATTGCATAGTGCAGCGATTTTGTTGGGTAAGGATAAAAAAAAAAACAAATGTCTAAATGGGTTCCTGAAAAATTTAATTTTCAATTTAGTAATGGAGTTGAGTTGGCTTTGTTAAAAAAACCTAATAAAAAAAGTTTGCTTAAGTCTACAAGAACCTAAATTCAAAAAGAAATTGTTAAATCTCAATTTAATATAGACTCATTTAAAAAACAAATAAAAAGCTCATTTAACAAGTCTTAGGTTTTCCAGTTTTTAATGCCAAAAAAGCAACCTTGATCGAACCAAACTGATTTGGTTCGAACTGGTTTTTAGTTTGATTTGGGTTATATTCTCAAAAATAGCATCTCTCGATTCAATTTGATTTTCATGTATATGTATATAAAATTGGTTATAGGTAGTTTAAAGAAACTAAAATAGATCATGTTCATATACATCTCACAACAAAAATGATAATATTATAAATATAAAAACCAATGCATATAAATGGATGTGGAGGCTAAACAGACCTGACACCTGCCTCCATGAGTAAAAACCTTCTTCTATACTTTTTTTTTTATTAATATAGATATCCAAGTCAGCTTACGCGCACCTTAACTAATCACACGGACCCTGAAGTTAACGACCATGTAAGCCTTCAATTACCCTGAGATTTATGGGACTCGAATTGGTGACTTCTAAAGAACAAACCCAGGACTTGACCAGTTGACCTATACCCCAAGGTTTTCTATACTTGTCTCTATTGGTGTTGTATGTATAGAACTCCATTTTTCCCCTAAAGTTAATGATCCGTCCACTTTTTAATAAATATAAATTATCCCAACATTTTTAATTTTAATGGGATTTTTCCTTGAAAGAATTGAGATATTTTTGTTAATTTAAAAGTAGACGAAATCAATATTATGTCCACTTTTAAATTAACAAAAAATAGCATCCATCGTTAATGTAACATCCACTTAAATTTAGTCGTATGAATTAATTGATACATTAAATTTTAATTGTTTAGTAAGAGAAAAAGTTTCAATGATTTTTTTTATTATAAAAAGGTTCAAAAGTTTATTAATATCATTCCATAATCCAACTTAGATAAGAGACTTCATAGTCATATTAGAGATAAAGGGTAAAAATTATAATAAATGAGAAGTAAGGCTAACAATTTATGGAGTGGAAATAACATCACTCATAAAAACAAAAAATAAAGAACATGATATTTATTTGCTATATATTTGATATTTCTTAATATATGGCCACTTTTCTTGTTATGTCCATCATGAAGTTTTTTAATTAATATATCAAATGAAGTGATTTTCATATGTTTTGGCAGAGGAAAAACAATTAATTTGAGATTTATAAAATTTGAAATTTCAAAACCAACCAAAACAACTTGGTTTAAAAATTAATTTGTTTATGGAGAGGCTAACCTAATCCAAAATAATATAGAAAAGTAATATGCTTCTCTAAAGCTTTTGCTCTCCTTTAAATTAAAAAGGACTAATTGGTTTTAACCTAGGGTTTGGTTTTTTTCTTTTAGCTAAAATCATGAATAAGCAACAACTAAAAGATAGGCGGTCTCTTTATAATAACACTGAACCAATTGACTTTTTTTTTTTCATTTTCAAACTTTTTTTCTTTCATTCATGCCCTTCTTAACCTAATTGGAAAAAATTAGACTTAAAATTATAGTAAAAACACAAAATTTAAAGATAAAAGACTAACATGTAAAACACAAGAAAAAAAATATAGGGCCAACCACACTTTGGCGACAATTTTTATTTTGGTTCAAAAGTTTATTTTCTCTTTTCTTCAGTCGTTAAGCTAGAGAGAGAAACTCATCGTTCTTAGTGTTAATGAATTCCGTTCGACAATGAATTTGATAGTGATTGCTTTTTTCTTTAAACATCATTGAAAAAGGAGATATTTCAACAATTTAAAGATTTTTTTCATTTGTTTGATTTTTATTTGTTTTGGTGATTTTGAGGTATTTTAGAGTTACTAGATGGTTTGAGAAGGGTTTATGGTGGGTCAGATTTGTTTTTAGATGAAAATAATTAATAAATCTAATTGAATTTAAGTTTTTATGAGTTAACTTGAGCTGCTTTTTTTTTAAAGGTTTTTTTTTTAACCTACCTAGTTGACAAGATCATAATTAGAGCAACTCTCGCACTATTTAATTTAAAACATAAGTTAAACAAAAAATTAGGTAAATTTTTTTAAAATTTGATATGTTGTACCAAATTTAATAACAATGTTAAAATATTACGTATGGACTAGATATCATTCTTCTATGTTAAAAATAAACAAATTGGTCAAAGCCTCAGTATAATGTGAGAAATAACCTAGTATTAAACAAAATACTAAAAGAGGAGCTTTTACTGTACCCTTCCTCACAAAGCACTATTCATTAGAATAATGCTTTTTTTTTTCTTCTTTGATTTTTCTTCTTTGATTTTTTTTAGTTTCATCATTTAGTATTAGATTTGTTTTTTTATTGGATTATCTCACTCTCATGACATGAATCAAGAGTTTGATGGGTTAAACCAATTGACTTGAGTTTTTTTTAATTTTTTTTCAATTTTATCCTTTAATATTTGGTTGATTAACAAAAAAAACTAAACAATAAGATGTTTTTACCTCCTCACATGACATTATTCACTAGAATAATGTTTTTTTTTTCCTTCCTTGTTTTTTTTTTAATTTTAATTTCGTCTTTCAACATTAGGTTTACTGAGAATTGAATTTTATAATTTATTTAATTTACCTTTTATAAGGTTATTTTAGACTCATGATCCAAACTGCAAGTTTAACATGTTAACTTTATTGACTCAAGGTTTTTCTCCTTTTCCTAGTTGGATTTTTTTTCAATTTAATCCTTTAACATTGAGTTGATTGGAAACTAGGCTTCATGATTTGTTTCGATATGCTTTCTATGAGGTTATCCATATCTCATAACATGAGTCTCGAGTTTGGCGGGTTAACCATGGTTGAGTTGAGATGTTTTTTATATCTTTTTTTATCCATTTTTTTTCATTTTATCTTTAACACTGAGTTGATTGAGAATTAAGCTTCAAAATTTGTTTCAATTTGACTTCTAATGGATTATCATGGTGTCATGATTCGAAGCACGGGTTTGACAGGTTTACCCGAGTTAAATCGGGTTTTTTTATTATTTTATTTTCAGTTTCATCATTCAACATCAGGTTTAATAGAAATTGAGCTTCTTAATTTATTTTAATTTAATTTCTATGGATTTATCATAATCTCATGACTTGGTATGCGAATTTACAAGTTAACCTAAATTGACCCGAATCGATCCAATATATTATCGTCTTAATATTTATTAAAAAAGATTTATTTGACTTAAACGATGTTTTTACTAGTTATTCAGGTTATCTTTGGACCTGTCAAGATAATTGAGTCACATTAAATCAACTCTCATACGGTTTAAATTTTTTTCTACTAGAAAAAACATTAGCAATGCTCAAATAATTTTTTTATATTAAAAAAATTAATCATCACATTGTAACATGAGTCAATAATATATATATATATATATATATATATATATATATATATATATATATATATATATATATATATTTATATATATGAAACAAATTCAGGCAGCAACTCCAAATTGATTTGACTCGATCTGAACAAGAGTGGGTTGGGTTTTATTTATTTTTAGAGATCTTGATCCCACATCAAACCGCCGGAATCCATTAAGAATATTTCTAAGCCGGACTGACATGACCTTGTCACCTAAAAAAAACCGACCACTTCTGTTCTGGGAAACATCCTTGCATGCGGATAATGAGGGAGACTCAGAGGAGTAGGATCTTTTTACACACACTCTATTTCTCCTTTCAGCTTCTGCCAATGCAAAAGCCAATCGAGCGAGCGACATCCAGGCCCCCTCTCCTCCCCTTGTCAGTAACATTTTAAATGATCGCAGATGAAGTTTACGAGTGAAAAGGACAAAGATGAACAGAGAGAATGAGACGTCCCATGTCAGTTTTTAACACCTCATTGTCTCTTTGGACCACCATTAAAAAGGGGCATAAGAAGCTGGTGAAGAATCAACAGACTTTATTCGCTTGTACGAGATAGGTATGGATTCACTATGACGTGCTAAACACGACGCTGAAACCTTATCCGCCCAGACCTGCCATGGGAGAATAAGCTGTTCGAATCTACAGAGTTTTAACTCAAAAATATCACTGCAACAATTACAATTAGTTTCTTTTCAGCCATTAAAGTACCAAAGCGCAATAACCTCTACCTTTCGTTGCCTCGGATTATCTCTTCTTTCTTTTTTTCAAAAGGTTGAATGAGTTGTTCAAGAGTACATGACAGGACAAAATAAATAAAGACAAGGACTCCAATAAGGATTGAACGCATACTAAATAGAGCAGGACTCCATGTTGGAAATGCATTCTAGAATTGTGATGCATGCAAGGATGTTTCCCAGAACAGGGGAGGGGGGGGAAGCAGCTCATGTTCCAAATGCTTATCTCAAGTCACCAGTCATTACTATAACTAGGTTACATATTTTCTTTCATCCTATATGCCAATCACAAGAAGAGCACGATATTGGATCTTCTAATGGGAATGAGGATTTCAAGTACTAAAAAATAAGGAAAAAGAAGAATGAAAAAGGAATTCCGATATGACCAGGAACAACCTGCAAAACCAAAACCAAGAATAAACCATATTCTCCTCAACATGACACCGAATACAGCATAAATGTGAAATAAAGAAACATTACAAGCCAATAGGAACTGAAACGTGCTGTGAATCTAACAAAATTGACAGGAAAACCACCAAAATGAGATGCCTCAAATTGGTCAAAGATTAAAGGCCATACTGGATCTCTTGGGATCTTGAGAATGATTCTGACAGGCAGTGAGGACTACAATATCGACCAAACAAACAACACCAAGCCAATTCCCTTCACTCAAATCAAAAACGACTTCAAGACCACCATAAACAAAAACCTGCAATCCTCGGCATATTTCTCAGTGAAATATGAGATAAAAGATTATGAAACACCAATATCCATAATATAGAAACACGGTTCGCCATTCTAAGTCTTTAAAAACTTGAAGTACGATGCAAACATCTACCTCAGTCATCATGTGAATAGTGCCACATGATGTGCAGCACAAATCTCAAAACCCAAAAACCGAGAAGGAAAAATATCATGATAATTTCCATAACAGATCCACAAGCTAAACACCATATGAAAGCATACAAAATCAATATCCAAATGCCATTCATTACCGTACAGAATATTGACAAATTTGAAATGAATGAATAGCAATTATCAAAAGGAGCCAATTCTCATAATCAAAACACAATGTACATGGCATAAGGAAATGATGATATTGAAAGATGATAGATAATACAAATGGTAAGCATAGGACCCCAAGTGGGGAAGTGTCAGAAATACAAACCTAGATAATAATATACCCTTGCGCAAAAATCTCCATCAGGTTATTAAAATGAAATAAATTGACAATGGAATACAACATTCAATCAGAGCAACTAAAACCATGTACCAAAACTTGAGAAGCTTGAGTACCAAAATTTACTAACCATTCTGCTTCTTTATATACGAGTGAAAGAAATTAAGACATGATAACAGCAAAACAAATAGAAAAGGCCTCTGATTGAAGCAGTTCATTAATCCAACCTCCATTCATTCTCAGAATGGTTGGAAAAGGTTGATTTTGTGTCCAACAGTATAAATTGTTGATGCACCAAACAACATTAGGGGCACCATTTTTGATTGTATGGGCAACAAGACAGTCACAAAGTGTCTGCTTTCCATCAGTTAAAATATCTACATGGGGAAAAGTGAACTGCAGCCACCCAGTACAAATTCAAGAAATGACTGCTTGAAGACCCCGGATGGATTCCTAAGTTGCAATTGGTACAGCGAAAGGGTGGGGGTCGGAGACTGAACAACATCAAATAAATCACTTACCACCCATTCTTGAGAGCACAAGTTGATGTCTCTTGGAATTAGCTAGCACCCCATCCAAAAGATCTGAAATCAAAAAACATTTTAGAATGTATTTAAAGACCTCTGCTTAAGCAAAGCATTTAGTATATCTCTTGCTGTAAAGAATGTAATTGTAGTTTTTTTCCCAAAAAAAAAGGTAAACAGCAAAAGGACATGTAGACTCGTAAGCCTCAAGGTGGACAAAATGAGAGAAGCATACAGATATTGAAAACATGATAGAAACTTACAGGTGGATCAGGATTATTCATCATTACTGCCATGAGGATTACTTATAACCTTCCCAACCACCCTCCGGCTCTTTTCTCTTCAAGAGACTTCCAGTAGCCAAATGATACATCCTTGATTGCTCCTCAGTAAGGGTCTGTGAACTGGCAACAGAAAGTTGCCTTGATACAAGAGAAGATGTCTCATCTCTCCCTTCTGCATCTGGGCCTAGAGGCCCTGCATTGAGGTCTAGACCCTGCCTTCCCCATTTCCTACTGCTCTCAGCTCCACCATTACTGTTACCATCTGGGAAGTTAACAACATAGGAAGGTCTTGGATAATGCGAATGGATCGCGGTTGCAGGTCCTAATACTTGAGAGGGTGTTGCAGGAAAGCAAAGCCTCCCTCCAGAAGATGAATCCATGTATGCTGTTGAACCACCTGAAAATGTGGCTGGGGATAAAGGAAAATTTGTTCCAAAAGGAAAGACAGGATACTGAAAAGGCATAGATGGAAGCGACATTGCTGGGGAAGATGACAACACTGGCCCTCTATAGATATCAGAACTAAATGAGCTGCTGCCAGTAGGCGGAGCCAACATCCTCTGAGGCCCACCAGGTGCAACTATTGAAAAGGGCGGCTCTCCTCTATCAGGTAAGATTGACTGAATTGTGACAGCTGGATAAGGATTCCCTTGAGGAAACCAAGAGGGGAAGTTTCCCGTTTCTGTACTGTTTATCCGAATACCAGAAACAGATGGTTGGGATGGCACACTGCTCCTGGTGAGCTGGCTAAATGGTGATGGTTCAGCACTCATCTCTTCAGCTAGAGGCCCATCATTTAAATCAAAGTCTCTGCAAGCATTCACATCTCCATTAAGAACACCAGATGATGGTTTGACATGATGAAGTTGAGCTTCCAGCCTACAGTCCATGCTTGTTAAGTGATTACCCATATCATTAGGCTCATCCACTCTATTCAAATCAAGGTCAAGTCCCCCAGAGCTACGAACTGATGCTGAAGCCATCGGTGCATCCTGCACTCGATCATGATTATTCACAAGATCAGCTACAGAAACAGCACCCCGAGAAGAACTTCGAGAAGCCAAATCCTCAAGAACTCTTTCATCAGCCACATTTAAGTCAATATCCAAAGGCGGGCGACTGGGCTTGGAAGTAGTTGCATCAGTGAGAAAAATACTAGCTGTACCTAATGAAATCTCCAAAGCTTTTCTAGGTTCAGCTGGCCGAAATGCACTTGTGGCTGCTGATCCCTTCCAACCAAGCTCGCCTCTATTCTTTAGTAAATCCTCTGGTGGAACAAAGGGCCCCTTTGCGGCAGAAGCCACAGTAATTGAAGCAGGAAGACCATTGGACACAGAAGAAACTGCCAAAGGCAAGGGGTTAATTAGTTGAACAGGAGCAGAGCATCCAGGTGCCCTCAAGTTATTCAGCTCCTCATATTTCCCATCATCAGCATTGAAGCCTTCATTCAGATCAAATACAACTTTTGTTTCCTGATCCAACCCCCCAGTAGCAGTTAAAGAAGAAGCATCAGCAGATGTACATTCCTCTGTTTCATCACCTTCAGTGCCAGTCAACTTGGATCCCCTTGATCTCGCTTCTTGTTCTGGTTTTTGACCGATTGCAGGCGAGGACTCGTGAAGCGCTGAACCATCACCATGTTTCTCATTAACCTGCTTATCTTCTTGTCTGTCATCCACGCACTCACCTTTGTTATTGGTAGCATCTGGGCCTGTATTACTTTCATGTTCACTATTTCTTTTTTCAGTAGCTTCACCAGCTCTTTCAGCCTTAACCTCATCCATGTTTTCAGAGACCATATCCTTGCTGGATCCATAAGGCTGGAGCACTTCCCCATCAGATCCTTTTGTCAACTCAGGATGCATTTTGGTAGGTGGTTTCTCCTCATCGTTTTCATTCATATTTTTATTGTTCTCACCATTAAGCTTGATGGATGGGTATGATGAAGATATGTTATTGACTTCAGTCCCAACTTCCATTCTGGTAATATTGACCTTATCTTCTGTTGTGATAGAGCGGTGCAACTTTTCTTTAGCTGCAGATACACCATCTGCATTCGATCTGCCAACCCCCTTATCCTCCTGTGGTTCTTTCCCTCCATCAAATGATGCTTTCTCTACAGTGCTTGGAGAGGGCACAGCCACTGAAACGGATACTAACACTTCCTCTGATTTCAAATTGCTTTCTGGACATTCAGAAGTTTGCTGCACATCCATATTAGAAGAATTGAATTGTCCATTGAGCTGCCCTTTGAGTTTTTCTTGTGAAATCAAAATGGTTTTACCATCGAAGTTCTTAGCAGCTAGTGAAGTACCAAGAACAATTGCCCGCTTCTCATGTTCATCATTAACAACATCAACAAACTGCCCTCTGTCTTGAGCAGGGTCCTCACCTGGTGACGACTTTGGTCTCGCATCACTGCCAGCACAAGAGCTCTCAACAACAGGGGTATTTCTCCGTGGAGAATCAGTTGGCGAAACCGTATCAGACTTGGACATCTCCCCAGCAGCTACACTAGCAAGCAGGTTCATGCCAATATCATCGCCAACAGACATCGATGCATTAGCTTCAGAGTATTTTGCACAGCTTTCAATCAAAGCATTCATGGAGCTGAAAGATGCATCATGCAATTTCACCATTTTTTCTTCATTTGCAGATGACGAGGAAGTAGCTTTTGAGGCTTCAGCTAATTTTCTAGAATCATCACCAGTTCGACAGTGCTCTTCATCAGGAACAGTAGTAGGGGACCCATCTCCCTCATCAGAACCAGTCAACACCTCTTTGAAATCATTGCTTTGCCACGATTCAGTATTAACATCAGAAGTAATATTAGCTCGATAAGCATCATTCTTCTCCTTCAGGTTACGATCAAAATGGTCATGCTTCTCTGAAAGCACGGGAGAAGAAGCTCTGCTATTCATGACAGAAGGGTCTTCCAGTGACCCTCCACTGGCACTCTGTGCAGGACTGCGACCTCTGTTGGGGATCTTAACAATAAATTTATGACCATTCCCCTCAGCAACGGGAACATCCAGTGCCTTCTCACATGTCAAACTGGACTGTGACAATTTTTCTGAACCTAAATTTTTGTGCAAAGAAGAATTCCTGCTTGACCCAGTTTCCTTTTGGACACCGGACATAGCCTGTCCTGGAAAGCCATTGCCTGATTTACGATGCCGCAGAGAAACACCAACCATCTTACTCACCATCATTGAACCTGCAGTTGAGCTCCTTGCATCCTCCTTTCCAGAAACCCCCCCGTTTTTGGCATGGTCACTAGAACAGGATTGACTATTGTTGTGGGACTGGCTAGAACTGCTGCTTTTCTCATCCCTTGCTACCACTACAGATGGATCGGAGGCACCACTGGCACCAGTGTTTCGGGGATGTGCTTCTTTTGAATTATTACCCGCTGATCCAGGTGATGCTGTCGATCTTATAGGTCCTGGGGATGTTGATGCAGACCTGGCAACAGTTTCCCCCTGTACAACCTTGACTGAACCAGTTTTCGAAGCAGAGAGTTGCACAACTGTGCTCTTCATTGCAACCTCAGAGGATACACCAAATTGCCTGTTCCCACCATGTGAAATTTCAGGAAGACGTGATCTGGCAGTCCAGGAGACACCTTGGTTAGAGCCAGACTTTGTGTTGGCATCCATTTCAGCCTCAACACGTTTCTTCCATGTGTCAACCAAGCTCCTTGCTTTCTTCTGTATTTCCAAGTTCTTATGTGTGCGCAGATTATTCACAGATTTGCCAATATTACACATTTGCAGAGCATGGAGATTTACAGGGAGCTTATCAAGTGCCCGAAGCAAAACTAACAGAAATTCCTCAGCAGATTTATCGCCATCCTTGGGGCTACTGCCATCACCATTCTTCCCTTTATGGACCTCCTGCAGCCATTCGTCAAACACGGGCAAGCCCCTAAGCTGCACAAACCGGTTTAGGCAATCAAACTTATCTGTGGCTGCAACCACACCAGCAAGAATTGACCGGCCAACCAAGTCTATTTTTTTATCATTTCTCTCAGGCATCATTAGATGCACCAATTTCTCAACACCTTCAGAATCCACTAGTCCCCCTCTGTCTGTAAATTTAGAAATCTCAGATTTCCACATGCTTTCTGGTCTACTGTGACCAGAATCACCATCATCCATTTTTGTAAAACGCTCTCGTTTCACAGGCTCAGAGCCCTGATCTATTCTCTCTCTTTTCTTTCCTTTGCCTTGAGAAGGAAAGGATGAAACACTATTCTGCACACTATCTGAACCAGGTTTTAACTGGGATGTCGATGTTGGGCCATTCACTGGCTTTGGAGAGCGTCCACCAGGCTGCACTGTTGCATGCATTTCTAAACGTGTTTTATTCAATAGGTGATCTACTTCTTCTTGACGTTCCTGTGAAAAAAAAAGGAATTAACAATCAAACAGCATTAACAATTCAAAGCAAAGTTCAAGAAGTGCATCTATAACTCACATTAATATAATCCTGATCGGTTAGCCACCATAAACACTTGTTTGTGATGTCATAAACTCGCCGGCACACAAATGAGCAAATTCCTGATGGAAGTTCAACACCTTTGGGAAGGAAGGCAACTTTACACGGATGGAGTAGTGATGCAGCAGGAATTTCATCCTTATGAAAGGAATAGAATATTTCGTTTGGCGCAGCTTCCAATAGGATGGCTTTGCCAAGTTTTACTTCAGAACGTCGATAGAGCCAATTCACACCTAACTTTAACTTGTTCTCTTTACTGGTAGTCAGCCAACGAATTATTCCAATGAACGGTGGAGAGTCCTGGGGTGGTTTGAACAAAGCACAGTCTCCAACACTGATCTTGCGTCCATCCTGATACGAGGACATACAAAGAGGGAGTTTTGTGAACAATTAGACAGTCTATATTGTAAAAAAGAAGTAATCAAAATTGCATCAACATTTCAATAAGAAAAAAAAAACATCCCACAAATACAGAGATGCCAAACAAGTTTTGAAACAGACCTTCTGCAAAACAATAGAAAAGAATATCATGACTTTGGTAATGCTTAGCATGCCTATCTTATTATTCTACCATCATGATCATCAATATTTAGAATTTTGTGGATTCAAGCCTAAATTAACAAACCATTCTCTCTCATTTTCAATAATTAAGCATAAGAAAATGAATCAATAAGGCTAACTAAATCATCGTTCAGAGAAAATTCTTATACAAAAGCCTGAAAGAAACTATCAAGGTTGATAAACATTTAATTGAACACTAGTTTCAGCTTGTATCGATTTATGAATGAATGAAGAAAAATGAGGAAAAACTGAAATTTTGTTCCAAGTAATGGTGGGCAGTTAAAATGAGCAAAAGTGTTTGTCTATCAACTTCAAGTAAAGATATATGGAAATTATTGCATGACATCACAATTTTGGGAAAAACTAATTATTTGTCCAGATATATTCCAAACAACCTTACACATCTCTAGCCCAACCAGATGTCATATACTATGATATTTGCTTCCAAGAAAGATGCTTCTACAAGAGCCACACAACCCATTCCTAAACTATTTAGTTAATAAACTGGCCCCAAGGAAGCAATAGCATGATAGCATCCTGTGATTAAAAACTTAACTATTAATAGACACACAAGTAAAGACCCCATATCAAGAACTCCAAGCCAAATCTTTCGTGATCAAACTTTTCTTTCAAGTACACACATAAACTTAATGTCAAACCAAACCTTTAGCTAACCCATAATAAAAATTGCATAGCACCTGCATACACTATGAACTCATGTGACTAACTACATATCCATATTTAATTAAGCTATCATACATGAATTGAGGTAAAACTCGTTTCAGACATTGGTACATCTTTTCACAGTACATAAGAGCAGTGAGACCGAAATTAGAGCACAAAACGAGGGCATGCTCTCCTCTAATGGACATATTGGGGTATGCTTAAGCAATTTAATCAGTGAAAACATGAAATGTAAAAAATATTTGACCCTTCAACCCCCAAAAAATCTACAAATGCTGTCTATAAATTGATCTATCTTGGCCATATCATGAACTCATTAAAGAAATGTAACACCAATCCATGCTTATAGGAGCTATTCACTCTTTACACTCAGTACCAATACCATTTTGAAGATGAAGCTAAATAGCTCAACAAATGCCAGCACACGCATCACCTTTTTCACTATAAACCAAATAAAAACTTGACCCTTTTTATAATTCATAAATCCAGGTAAAAAATTTGCCACCAACCCAATTTTGCCCAGAGTTGAAGAGAAGTCCTAAAAACACATAACAACAGAAAAATCCAAATCCTTCAATTTTGACAAGACCAACTTGTGCCCATACTTTCCAAAAACCCAACAATAACTCATCACCTCCCAAAATGCCACACAATCAGTGCCTAAGAATTGTAGCATCAGCACCAACAAACCCAATAAAAACCAGATGCATATCTCGCCAGAGCACAGTCATAAAAATCCCAATTCCAACACCAATAAAAAAACATCATCGAAGGAATCGAAATCAAGCCCCTCTCTCAAAAGCTCCTATATCAAACACACAACTTTCCTAATCCAGTCGCTTATCCTAAATATCTATCAATTCAATCTAGATAACACATAATTACAACAAAATTTGATAAAACACCCCTCTCAATAACATAAATATACAAAAAGCCAATAAACCCTCTTATCCTGACCCACTAAACAAATCAAAACCCAAAATATTTACAAAAAAAAACAAGACCCCGAAAATTAAAACATAAAAAAGAAAGAATTACCTTGAAAAAAGAATCAGAAACAACATCGTCACCAGCTACAACCGAATTACCACGCGAGGGACCTGTCCACATGTGCCGATGATCCGTTTTCCTCTCCTCACCTTCCCTTCCATGCAGCATAGCCTTGCATTTTCCCCTTCGAGTACCATCAATCTACCACTCTCCTTTCAAAAACACCCCAAAACTCAGACTTATTTCTTCACTCAATCATCCGATTCTGTATAGATCCGATAAGCCAAACCCTAGCTTCTTCGATTCACCATTTGCCAATCGAAACCCTAATTCTTTTCCACGATCGAAAATAACAGCGATTACTTCTATTAATCGATCCAATTATATCTCCGGATCCGTTAAATTAAGAGAGAAACTCGAGATTCCGTTTCGATGTAGAGAGAGAGAAAAATCGAGGATGTAGAGAGAGAAAATCGAGGAGAAAAATACCCAAAAATAAAAATAAAGAGAGAAAGACGGCCAAAGGACTAGGTACTTGGTAGAGCAGGGACGGGCAGATTGGGCAGGGTTACGGGCAGATTAATAATGTGATAATGTTACCTAACCGTGAGAGAACTTGAAGTTTAGATGGAGTGCCAGCGGTCTTATTTATTATTATTATTGTTAATTAAAATAAAATAAAAACTGACTGTTATTGTTGACTGGATTTAAAGGATGTGATGGTGTTTGTTTGTAACTTTATTTTTTTAATTTTTTTAATCACTAAATCTGCTTGTACGGTCAGAGATTTGTATGGCATGGCAGGCTAATTACTAATTTAATATTTAATATTTGGGGTTTAGGTGGGGCATGATAGGGTTACACGGAGGGTATGTAGGTGGTATGGACAACTGGATGAAGGGTAAAAGTGGAAGTTTGAATGGTAGGGAGGTGAGAGTCACATGTGGGCGTACGATGGAGCAGTTAAGGTTGTCTTGAGCTGTTCCAACACAAAATGGTAAGGAGGAAAAGGATGACGTAAATGTTCTGTTTCTGTCAAGAAAATGATTTTTCAGGTTTCCTTGCTTGCTTTTATAGTAAAGGCTGAACCGTTTTCCTTCCTCTTTTTCTTTTGTCAGTGAGTACAAGTCCAGACTGTTGGATTTTATAGTTTTTTGGAGTGCATTGGACTGTTCCCAATCTTTTTCTCCTTTTATTTTATTGGGTAATTATAAAAAAAAAAAAAACTTTAAAAAACTAATAGCGTTTTCAATTATTCTGTTTCAAGAAGTTAAATTTTAAATACTGAAATTTTTATATATACCCAGTCACTTATTCTAAAAAAACAAAAAAAAAATCTGACTATTTACAGAATTGTTATTGTTTTTTATTTAATGAGCATTTATAATATTAATACTAGATACATAGCTCGTTCGCAACGGCTATCTTTAAAAACCTTTAACAAAGTTTCGCTAAGACTAAGAAAATCGATGGATGCAAATGAATAAAATAACAAATGATGTGTCTAGTAAAACGTACACACAACTGTGTATGCCTGGTTTCAAATTGGTAAATAAAATATACAGAATATCGCAAGTCACTTCGTCACCACTTAAAACTCTTGTAGATCCTCCACCCTTCTTCATCTATGGACCATGAAAACCAAAGAGCTCACATGCATTTCTAACTTTACCTATCTAATTAGGTAGAATTAATATTTAAAGGGCTATGACAAAATAAGAGTATTTGATGTAATCTAGATTCACAAAAACTTAATATGGATAGGTAAATAACTATCCAATGCTAAACAAGGCATTTATCCAATGCCCGAGTCCATTACATTTTAAAATCGGATTCAATGCTTCTATTTCATGATTATTAACTAACATTCAACTCCAAAATCAATTAAATAGAAAGCATAAACCAACTATTATCACACAAAATAGAAAATGGGACATTACCAAAATCATCTTGGTAGATATTCATCAAACAGAATAATTGTCATGGATTTGCAAAGCAATTCATGAAGCAGAAGTCACGTTAGAAAAAGGCCTATCAAAACAAACATGAAAGACACACAAATCCTAAAAACACAAAAAGCAATAAAAAACCATGTAATGAGAGGGATCCAATATTAGATGAGAAAGGAACCTTTCTAGAGTTCAGGCTGCTTCTCTCTTAGAATCTAGAACATGTCACGTTTGTGTTTTTCAACATTAGTATAAAATTCATTGACTATTGTGGACTCGTATTTAGGCAACCTAGAATATAGCATGTTGTTAATGCAACCTTGATAGCTCAATAATGGCTACAATCAACATTTTCTTTATAGCATTTTTTTCCAGTGCATGAACGTTAAGAATACTATATGCACTATAACTTTTTGCTAACACCAATGACCTTTCATAGCATATTGGAAATGAAATAAACCACAAAATTAAGTAAATAAAGATAATTTAGTTTACTCGAAAACCATCATCCAATAAAGTAACATTTTTAAAACTGAAGCTTACATGGCCCCTTCCAAAAGGAAACAAAATACCGAGCAAGGTAAACACCATCAACAGGAAAACCAAGGTGCATAAAATGACCTTAATAAATACTCAACGTCGAGATAAATACACGAGCTGAATGAAACCACAATGGAATCATAGTGCAGATGTAAATGACAATCCTTGTTCAATGTAGCTGGTGCATAACCACTCCTAATCCTGAAACTGAAACATAACCATAACCGGAAGAACTCAACAATCAAGAACAAAATACAACACAACCCAATCATAAGCCATACATAAGCATTCATTAACTTAAAGCAAGAAAACTCCATGCCGAAAACATAAGCAATATTGAATACTAGATCGAGACTAAAAGAGCTTGACCAATCCCAATGAGGGAAGTAGTATAGAGAACAGAAACAAAAAAGAAATTGAAGGGGGTTACTAAGTGCTAAACCAACCTGACAAACTCCAAATGACATTGAAAAAATATAACAAAGGTATTCAAAATCAAATTACAGACAAAAGAACCCTCACTTCTAGCAACAAGCCAACCAGCCTTTAAAAGTTGTCAAACAAATAGAAAAACATGTTAATAAAGATGAACTTGTTATTGAAAAACAAAACAACTTGTAAATAGATGGATTACAATAAAAATGCTTATTTGATGTTAGTATTTTTTTTTTATTCCATTGCAATGCTAAGCCAGACCTAATATAGCATGGCTAAATTAATCTCTTTAACACTATCAAAATTAAAGCATCCATATTGGCATTGAAAAGTCCAAGCAAGTCTTATATCCCATCCCTTACCTTAACCCATATTTTTCAAATCTAAAAAAAATCTCACATCTTTCTTGGATTTAGATGTTTTCTACTAAAAAAACATGGCGCATATAACTTTTAAAGAGTCGTAGTCTAGAAGAAAAAAAAATGAAAAACTCGATTAGCTAAGCAATCTTGCAATAAGATATTCGAGTTCATAAAACTAAGCAAAGAGAATTGATGAGTAATGAAAGCATATTTTCTACGTGTAATTTGATTTTATTTTTATATGAATGAGTGCTTTGAACACTATCACAAAGGCGTCCCAATGAACACAAAAGGTGATTGATGGATTATTAAAAAAAAAAAACAATTGACAAAAAGGAAAAAATATGTAAAAAAAAAATAGAGAAGGCAAAAGTAAAGAACTAACAAACCAAAATAAAGAGCAAACCGAGCTGGAAAAGCAGGCCCTTTGAAATGGAAATTCCCAAAGATGTAAAAACGAATGCACTTAAAAGACTGGACAAACCTGCAGTAATGGCAACTAAAAGACAAAAAATAGAACACCAGCAAAGTAGGGGAAAAAAGCTGAACCCCTACCTAAAAAACAAAAAAAGAAAACACAAAAAACATGCAAGTAATTCAAAGGCCCAAACAAACAACCCAAAACATCAATTTAAATGAGCATGCTCATGTTGATGCAGCATATATGTGCAACCAACAAATAAAAAGAAAAGAAATTAGGTCCCCACGTAGTAGAGATGCCAAAATGTAGCATCCAATTCCAAGACCAAAACCATCAGATCTAACAATCCAGCCAAGAAATCTGGAACCAAGAACAACATAAAAAAACAAAAGAGGATCACATAACTGTTTGCATAAATATGAAAAAAAAAAAAAGGTTAGATTACTTGTAGAGAAGAGACTGACAGGTAACCAATATAACGAAGCTCCCTCTCCAAATACAAAAATACAGAGTCCTGAGAGAACCAAAACTCGTAAGCACAAACACAAAGAGCTAAGGATAAACATATTGTCAAATAAACAGAAGCACAAATGGGGAAAAAATAAGCAGCAAAAGGAAGGCAAAAACTGAGAATCACATTCTAAGGAACCAATTACCACAATAAACGGCAAGAGAATATGAAACCACCTGGTTGAAAAAACAATAACAAAATAGAGAAGTTTGAAAATGTCAAATAAGAGCAAAACCCAGGAAAAAAAGCCTATATACCCTTTCACAAAAAGATATCGATCAAATTCCAAGATAAAAAAATAATAATAAAGCAACCTAATTTCTCAATGCACAAACATCCTATTCATGACAGGCAAATAATTGATGTGAAAAGCAATAAACTGGGAGTTGAAAAGGGAATTGGATAAGAAACCAAACCATAAATGAAACAGAACCTTACCTTGTAACATTCCAACACCAATAAGAAGAGGTAGCAAAGGTACAAAAATAAAAATCATCCCAAAGCAACCAAATGTCTAATCTCAACAAACCAGCACCCACTTCCCTGCAAGTGGGGACCAACAACTGGGCAAGAGAGAAGAGATAACAGAGGTCCCAAAGCAACCAAATGTCTAATCTCAACAAACCAAGCCTCACTCCCCTGCAAATGGAGACCAACAGTTAGGCATGAGAGAAGAGGCAGTAGAGGTACAAAAAATAAAAATTATACCAAAGTAACCAAATGTCTAATCTCAATAAACCAGCCCCTGCTCCCTTGGTGAATAGAGACGGCCTAGCCACATCGCAAATAGGGTGTGCATTTAATGCACAATGATGGCACACCCCACTAACCAAAAAAAGGAAATGGCTCACCACACACCCCTAATGGCCTACCACACACTCCTAAAATGTAGCCATGATCAACCAAGCTCAAGCTGGCTGATCCCAGCCCAGCCCCTCTAAAAAGCAATCAGTCACACCAGCCACATCCACTTACGGACAAAACCCCTCAATGCTCAGTGGCTGGCGCGTCCCAACGCGAATAACAAACAAAACCGAGTTGAAGCTTTGATCAGGCTGTAAGTGCAGAGAAGAAAGCCAGTGAGGGCACCAAATCAGGCGAGAAGAAAGGCGAGAATAAGGAGATCATCATGAAAAATACTGCTTGAATCCACAGTGGATTCACTCACATGTTACATTGTTTTCCTGAGCCCTTTTAGTTTTTTTTTTAATTATAACTTTGCCTAAAAATAATTTTAAAAAAACTAAAACTTAGTAGTTAGTATTTCATCCCATTTAGACTTCTTATCAAACACTTTATTTGTATAATCCAAAACGTTTTCTATTGATGAGTGCAAGGGGCAAACCACCACATTCTCTAGCTATGATTCTCGCAAGTTAAGGAATATTGGATGAACGGAAAGAGTTTGATCTCCTACTTATTAAGCAATTCATTTTCATAATTTTATCACTTTTTTTAGATCATAAATTTCTTCGGAATGAGTTGTGAAAACTACCTTGGAACCATTATTAAGTCAATGTAACATATTTTGAATTATAATTAGGAAACATTTTCCTAATCATCACCATAGTTTAGTTATTTTTATTTATTTTGCCCTTATTATTTTGAAAACCACTGTTTACATATCATAATTTACTAATAACATTTTATATCTTTACTCATATATGACAAAAAAAAAGAGTAAACAAAGATTATTGATTTATTTACAACATTGCCATTGTATTTTAAATTTCCGACTAAAGCTCTTACAGTGTTAAAATTACAAATTTCTATACAATTAAGAATTACCCTTTTGTTATTTCTCATGTTCAAGTTACAAAATCATCATAATTATAAGATTGCATTTTTATTTTGGGTTTTTATCAAACATGTGATAGATATATTTAACAGCCAACCTATGTTATCGAGCACCACTATCCAGACCACCACTATCCACCATATTCTTAAATCAAGTTAATAATGGCACAACAAAAACAAAGGAGATCAAGAGTACAAAAGAAAAAGGAAAGAGTGATAAACAAGATAATTGTGTCTCGTTTTCTTTTCTTGGACTTAGAGAGTGTTTGTTTGTGAGGCGCGCCACGCGACACAAACAAACACACCTTTAATTGCTTATCAAAAGAATTTGAAGTGCACCAGTACTTGAAGGATTATTGTTGTTCATCGAAGATGCTAATGTAGTGTTCAAAGAAATATAGCAAATGGTATTGTCATCCATTATATAACTTGGTAACCTGTTTATTTTCTTCCATTGCTTTTGTTTCAAATAGAACAAACACAATAATTTCTTTTTTGGCTGACAAATCATAATAAGCTTTGCATCTGCAAAGAAAATGGGATGAATCGCTACTAATAACCCTTTAATTTTATTCTTAACAAACCCTCACTTATTAATTTCATAACTCATATCAACATTTATCTCTTGAAAACATATACCACATAAATAATACCATTTACAGAACCATGAATAATGTTAATAGTTAAGCCATGCAAGTCACAATTCTGGTGGCATACCGATGAGTGTAACTTCTTCTTGTTTAAAAGGCAAATGGCATGCACATTGAGGAGACAGGGTGATAATACTATATAAAATATGATTTGTCTCACTAACTTGAAATAAAGATCCATCTCCAACTACACTTCATTCTTGTGTGTCTCTCTCCTCACCTTCCAACACCAAACAACTCCCACTTCCACTCCATCTTTTCCATTTAAAACATCCCCCTTTCCATAATTCTTTCCCGATTAAAACTGTCATTTTTTCATCGGTTTTTTTCAGCCAAATCAACCTTAAACCACCATTCCTTTCACCCTTTTTTATAATATAATTAACATTAACTAGATCTAAACATGTATTCTATTCTACTCCATAATCAAGAAACAATACATGAAAAAAAAACAACAAAATTTGGTATTGGTAGTCGATCATTAAGTGCAAGACGATAATGGGTAGGACTGGTGTTTCAGTTTTTTCTAGATTTGTAGTGGAGACAAAATTACTTTTCAACACCATATAATGGATTGATGTTTGTAAGTATATGCCATGGGTTTTCAAACTTAGGTGTGTATTCTAACATATTTGTAGATAGAAAATGGAAGGATAATATTAGATTAGGTTTTGATTTGGGTTAAAAAAAATTATTTGTCAAGAAAAGAGAGAAATTATGTATAGAAAGAGAAATTATGTCAAAACAGAGAAATTCTATTTTTATGATATATTATATATGAGAGTAGTTTAGTCATTTCATGTAATTAAAATTTTATGTTGATCCAAGATGTAAATTGTAATTTTTAAAAGAATTGAGGCAAAGTAAAAAAAAATGAGTATACTATAAGATGGTCAGAGTAGTTTTTTTTCCTTATAATTACATACAATTACAAAAAAAAAATACTAAAGCATAATCCATTTTTACCATGGGTTTTGTATAATAACCCTGTTTTTTCAACGCTAAAATTGATGGTGATTTTTTTATATCCTTACATCCCCGATGCTTTTCACAATAGCATCTCGAGGTTAACAATAGGTTCCATTCATTATCATATTACAGACATATTTATAAGATTGTGTTTCTATTCTAGCCTTGTTATCATCACGAGTTTATACAAAATTGTTGAATGACAATACACAACTAGTACATTTAATGTTTTTTATAATAACATTTCGGGAATTGATAGATGGATTCCATTCATTAGTTTTGCACAATACGCATATAATAGTGAGAATCATCATCTTTATAAACTTGGTAGTTGTTATTGTAAGTAAACTCTATAAGAGGTTGGTGGTCTTTCTAATTTCTCTTAAACTCCAATATACATGCCTTTAACAAATCTTTTGGAGTCTAGATTGTTCTTTTAGATTGTCCATTAGTTTGAGGGTGGAAAATAGTGCTCAAATTCAATCTCGTTCCTAGAGCATGTTGAATACTTGACCATAAACGATAAGTGAACCTAAAGTCTCAATCCAAAACAATCAACATCGGTATCCCATGTAATCTCATTATCTCATCCATATACAACTTTGCTAATTTATCAACTAAATCTATCATCTTTATAGGCAAGAAAAGCACAAACTTAATTAAGCGGTCAACAATGACCTAAATGACATCATTGCCTCCTTTTACTTTAGGTAAGCCCAATACAAAGTCCATACTGATATCTTTCAACTTTCATTCAGGTATCAAAAGTGGTTGTAAAGGCCTCATCGGCTTCTGATGCTCCACTTTCACTTGTTGACACACACAACATTTGGCCACATATTCAACCATTTTTTTTCTTAATATTTGGCCACCAATAAAATTCTTTTAAGTCTCTGTACATCTTAGTACTTTTTGGAAGTATAGCAAACCTAGATTCATGAACCTCTTTCAATGCTTCATCTTTAAGGGTCTTATCATCAGGCAAATACATTTGTCTACCCATTACTACCATTTTATCCTCCAAGATATAGAAAGAAGTCGTAACCACTAATTGCATCTTACTTCTCACTTTATCCACCTTAATATCCTTTTTTAAGCTTCTAACACTTTATCTTGAAATATAGATCGTACCCTTAATTGAGCTAACAAGAATCCTTCAGGTGCCACCTTCAATTAAGCATATATCTTTTTCAACTCTACCAGCTCCCTCTTATCCCAGTCAACCAATTCATCTAGTATTGTTTTGTTTTAAGACTAAAAACATCATCAACAACAACATTTGCTTTTCTCATGTAATAATATATTATGCAATCATAATATTTAAAAAAACTCCACTTATCTTTTCTATCACGTATTTAGTTCTTTCTATGATATCAAATATCTCAAACTCTTATGATCTGTGAAAATCCACACCTAAGACCCGTACAAATAATGTCTTCATACCCATAAGGCAAACACTACGACATTCAACTTTAAATCATGGATCAGGTAATTAATCTCATAAGGCTTCATCTGTCTTGATACATAAGCAATTACCTTTCTATATTGCATCAAAACACAACCAAGTCCCTTTTTAGATGCATCACTAAACTACAAACCTTTTAGAGCCTGGAGGAAGTGTCAACACTAGGGAAGTGGTATGTCTTATTTTTAACTCCTAAAAATTCTTTTCGCACTCCCTTGACTTTTTTCATTTCACTTCATTCTAGGTTGATCAAGTCAAAGGAGTAGCTATCATAGAAAACCCCTTAATAAACCTCATATAATACCTTGTCAATCCAAAGAAACTATAAATTTTTTTTCATATTTGTAAGTCTTTCCCACTTTAACATTACTTCTACTTTTCTTTAATCAACAAATACCCCCTTTCTTGATATGACATGCCTTAAAAAGACCATATTTTTTAGCCAATATTCATATTTATTTAACTTGGCATACAATTGATAGTCCTTCAACATATACAATACACACCTTAAATGTTGATCGATCTCCAAACATGAACTTGAATAAATTAAGATGTCATTAATAAACATCACTACAAGTTTACCCAAGTAAAGTTGGAAAACATGATTCATCAAATCCATGAGCACTACTAGAGCATTTATCAACCTAAATGGCATCATTAGGAACTCATAATATTCCTTAATGAAGTCTTTGAAATATCTTAGTCCCTAATTCTTAATTAATAGTACCTTGATCTTAAGTCTATCTTCGAAAACATCATGACTCATTTTAATTGATTAAAGAGATCGTATATCCATGGAAATTGATATCTATTTTTCATTGTCACCCTATTCAATTATCTATAATCAATGCAGAGTCTAATAGTGTCATCATTCTTTCTCACAAATAATATTCGCTAACTCTACTAGTGTCATTGTGTAGGGTGACTAGACTACAGGAGATATGCCAAGTAGTTTATCAATAGAAACCTACACCTTTCTCTTTGAAGGCAGTCCCGGTAACACATTTAGAAATACATATGAAAACTCTCTTATTATAGAAAAATTGGACAATTCAACATTATTCTTCTTCGAATATATTATATAAGCAAGGTATGTGGCACACCTTTTTCTTATCATCTTTCTAATTGTCATAGCCAACATTATACAATCTGGTATAACATTTATTTCTCCTCTAAATATATAGCTCTCCTACCATATGGTCCTTAGAGATTCGGGGTTTTTGCAAAATAATTTATTTGAGCTCTATTCATACCCAACTAGTCTATAACTAATATCACATCAAAGTCATGTAACTCTAAGGGTATTAAATATACTTTCATCTCATACCCACCAATACTAATCTTTAACCCTTTGTATTTATGGTCAATATCTACAGTTTCTCCTAATCTATTTTTTTCCTTACTAGATTGTTTTCTTAGTTTTCATGTAATCTTTCTTGCTACAAATGGATATGTTGTATTGGATCAATCAAAGTATATATAGGGAAGGAATTTAATTGTAGCATACCTACCACCAAATTAGGAGCAATTATAACCTTCTTCTAGGTCATGTAGAACACTCTCACTTGTGTCTTGTCTTCATGAGCTCTCAAGCATCCCCTATTATATTTGGCCCCTAATTGTGCCAGTCTGATATCTCTATCCATTATGATAAACTGCTACTGACTTTATGTTTGTTGTCCATGTCTCTATGTATAATTAGTAGCCCTTTTAGGGGACTTTATCTTAATATATCTTTTCTCTACATAATAACGACATCTCCGGTTTAGGTATAAATAATCTTTCTGGTTATGCTTTTTTATTTACAAACATGGCATTGACGTAATGATGTCGAGCAATACCCGGGATATATCTACTTACATTAGGCATACTGAGGATAAGTGATGGTTTTTTATTCTGCAATCCCTCCAGCTGAACTATCCTCGAGTTGAACCTCTACCAGTACCCTAGAAGGACCCAACTTTCACTCTTCCCAATTAATTTCCCTTTTTTTTCTTAAATTGACTGGATTGTCTTGTCTTTTTTTTAAAAAAAAAAGAGTTATTCACTAGAAAAGTTAACATCCTTTCTCTTTCTAATTTTAGATTGACCTTGTTGGCCTTAAGTAATACATGCCTCTAAGGTTTGAGATGCATGTATTAACTCACTCGCGGTCTTAAACTATAATGTAATCAACCCCTATTCGAAGTCCTACATGAACCCATCAGTTGTTTAATAAGAATATGGTATGAGGAAAACAATGAGAGATCATGAAATCTCCTCTTATACTCAATCATTATCATATCATCTCATTTCAGGGACAAAAACTCTTAATCTGCAGCCTTACAGTGATAGCTGAAGTAAAACTTATTTTCAAACTCCGTCTTAAATTCATCTCAAGATAACTCTTTCGTAGCTCTCTTGAGTTATACAGTTTCCCACCAAATTGATGTCTTGTCTGAAAGTTGTTGGGTGGCACAATCCACTTGTAGCTCCTTTTGCACCATTATCTGAATCATAGTCTTCTCTCATGTCCTGATCCACCTTCCTAAAATCTTTAGGTCATGTTCCTCCAATAAAGGCTCATAACTCATCTCCCTTATATTGTTCACTAGATGAACTAAAATAAATACATTATCTGTAAGTGTTAGGGCTATTAGGCTATTAGAAATGCTAGAGTTGTTACACTAGACATACCAATAACCACTACCCTCACTATCTGCTCTAAGAAAGTAGAATCAACATGAGGTGTGAGGGTTCCTACAGGTGCTATAGTTGGGTATCTCAATCCTTGTCCTTTTCTATTTGATGTTACTGGCTATGAAATCCTAACTTGCAAAGAGGCCGGATCATCCTTGATTCATCCTAACCCACCTTGTCCTGACTATATCGATACTATCGACATATACAATGTGGTATCAGTGGGGTCTTTCTCTTGCCTATCTACTATATCAACATTCTAATTCCTTCTCCATGCTGAAGATTGGTCGATCTTGGCTCCTTATCAGGTACATACCATCCTGAAACAGTTTAACATGAGTCATTATTCATTTCAAGTCTACTAAACCAAAGCTAAGGCCCTGATACCAATTGTAACGATCCCAACTTTTAAAACATAATTTAACTCATTCAGAGTCATGGATAAGTGTAAAACCAAGAAAAATTTTATGTGTGTGTGTGTGTGTCTAACACATCTAAAGAAATTATTGTTATTTAGCACTAAGAGCTTTAAGCAAAATAAATGATGGAAGAGCAAAACACCTAGCAATTTAAACAAATCAATTCATTTATTTCAAAAATCTCCTAGGCCGAACCTTCTATAAAGGAAAAATAGATTTTTCTTTCACCTTTTCATGTGATTTGACTCTTATCCATACTTTATTTATTTTAATTAAAACAATTGGATACAATTTCTATATTAATTAAATCAATCATTTCAATCCCTTTTTTAAATGGTAATGGGGGAATTATGCTTTTAAAGAGGAAGCATGAATTTTCCTTAAATTTTTAAAATGAATACATTACCCACTTATTTTCCATGTAAGTGAACACAATTACAAAAAATTTCATGAAAAGTTCATCAAACAAGTTTAAAGCTCTTGCCCATACCCTAGGCCAAAACTTTCTAATAACAAAGAGGTATTTCTTTTTCTTAGATTTTGGAATTAGTTCATTACTCATTCATTAAATCCTTTATTTAACACAATTTATCGTGAATCGTATGTCAATTGATCAAATAAATTTAAGTCCACCCTTATCTAGTGTAGCTGAATTCCTACCTATATAAGAACACTTTTTTTTTCTTCCAATTTCTATATAAGTCATTCTTTATTCACGACTAAGAGCATCATTTAAACATAAAAACAATAATTCATATACATATCATATAAAATTCAAAACTTCCATAATGAAACTGAATGACTCACTTCTCAATTCATAACAAAATATTAATCAATCAAAGTAAAAGTATTTCTTACCTCCAAATAACACTAAAACAAGGGTGATTTAACAAAGATTCCTGTTTTTCTTGCTCACCTTCACTACTTTTTTCAAGCTCCAAAATCTTAGTTTTTGAAGTTTTTAATCCTTCCTAAAAGCTTGAAACCCCTCCTTAAATCCTTAAAAGTTTCTCTAGATACTTCATTCTTCCTCTTTTAATTGTTTTAGTGCAAGAAGAATAAAAAAGAATCAAAGAGTTGTTGCCTTCCTTTCTTCTCTATGTTTTGGCAGCTCTTGGCTTCCATGAAAGCTAAGAAAGCTATTTATAAGTCCCATATAATTTATATTTATAACATTGCCATTGTAATTTAATTCAAGAAATTTTTCATTTACTCGGGTAACCATTTTTAAAACTTACTTTACCTTAAAGTTTTAATCCATAAAACTTCATTTCTAATTATTTAATATGTGTGTGTGTGTGTGTTATTTTTATATTTTTTGTCTCATTTTATCATTGGATTAAATTTTCAATACTTTACTAACACCGTACTATTTTAACCGAGGGTTTACAAGTCATGTTCTTGGTAAAACAAATATAGTGAAATCACCGTTCCTATTCTTTCTTTAGATCCTACTGCTAAGAAGAATGCTTACTTTTTAAAATATCTCATACGTATAGACAGGAGCAAAGAAAGGGGTCAAATTTATTTCACAGGAGCAAGAGTAAGGTATATAATGTTATAACAACAGGTACAGTAAGCAAAATCATACAAAAAGAAAAGGGGAGAGTAAGAAATAACCATAACAAATGTGCTAGAGGGGCATCAAGTGATTGATAATGTACTATAGAACCATAACTTATTGTTTTAAAAGGCAAATCCATCAAACTCGATCAACTATTAACAAGTAATCCTAATATGGGTGGATTTGGTCAGGGAGACCCAAAAATAATTCTTCAAGACCTAACATGTCCAATATGCCTTCTGTTTTTATTGGCTCTATTATTTTAGCACAAATCTTTTTAGTTCTTAGAAAGAAATAGTTTGGAAAAGTTATTGTTTTCAACTTTGAGTTTGTTTTGTTTGTAACCTATTTAAGTTTAAAGATGATTGATGATAATGATTGTACAAGGAATGAGATAATTTTATTAAAAAAGAATGGAAAAGAATGATAAATAAATGAAAATAACTCTATTTACAAATGTCGCACTATAAAGTATAAACAAAAGGCTTATTTTCATCCAAGTACATATCTATATCAAAGAAATTGAAGAACTTTTTAAGCGGGTTATGTAAAGTCTAATGTGGCGGCAATAATAACGAGGAGTGTTCTTCAAATACATAATTTGTCATAAACATGAATGAAGAACTAAATTTATGAATATATGATATAAAGCAACTATTTCAAGGCTAGCCAAAAAACTGTTAAATTATGCTTAAAAAAAAAGGAAAAGGAAACTTTATTTTTTTAACCAAACCTTAAAATGCCTTCAACATATAATTTTATCCTTAAACAAGTTTTTATATTAGTTTTATCCCTCAAGTTTTAAAGATTATCAATTAAGTTTTTCTTTTCATATTTAATTTGAATTTCATCAAAATTATACATTTTTTTAAGAAATGACATTGTTAAATAAGGAACTTTTTTTTTGTTAGGGAATTCTAACATAAGAATCCAATTGAAAAACCAAAACTATTTAGATATAAAATTGATACAAAAAATTATATGAGGAAAAAAAATGATATTGCTCTAATAGTTCGAGAGTATATTGAAGTTTGCCTCTAAACCAAATGATTGTCTAATCCATAACTATATATAGAATTACCAACTCTTTAATACCATATTCATGTGCAATAATAATGTTACATAGTATTCCCATGCTAATATGTAAATTCAAATCTATCTATAGTTAATAATTTTTTAAAAAATATGAACTCCTAGAAAAATAGATTAACTCCTTTTCTTCATTATTTTTATATTTATATACTAAATATATTGAATGAGATGGATTGCATGAATGAAGGTAATTGGTGTAATAAATCTTATTGGAATTCCTATGTTTGATGAATAGATTAACAAAACTTTAAAAAGACACTAAGTTTTTAAGTCAATAAAGAGCATAAAAGAGGAATGAAGAAAATATTTAGTTGCAAATAATGAGTTATCTTGGATTTAAGGACCATTACTTGTGAGTTAATGGATTCAAGGATTTTCATGATTATTTAGTATATTAATACCTTCTTAACTTGTATGATTACTTGCATGATAACTTTCGGTTAATGTTTTTTAGTTGGTTAATGAATGATTTCGAGATATTTTTGGAACTTATTAAACCTAAGCCACCTATCTAAGTGGACATAATTAACTCTTTAATAAATCTTGTTTCATTAAATATTAAATAAGCTTTCTACTAGCTTATATAATCCCTTATTGAAACTTTATTTTTACTATGAAAAATATAAAAAAAAAAACTTAAAACAAACAAAAATTAAAAAAATAATATATTCGCACCATAACTCATCAAGTTATTAAGTTGAATCTTATTTTTTTGGAAAATTTTGGGCGTTTTAAAAACCAAAAAAATTACAATATAAAATTGTTTAGATTGTAATAAGTATTCAAATTCATTCATGTATAAATAGTTTTGGAAAATTTGTTAGAGCTTAGAAAAATATAATAAA
>Ga0307515_10000846_pt1 | contig 70343 bp, 65 predicted proteins | sample 17_EM_MG_FD_194513 | JGI IMG/M metagenome (GOLD analysis project Ga0307515, IMG submission 194513) | Populus trichocarpa ectomycorrhiza microbial communities from riparian zone in the Pacific Northwest, United States - 17_EM | ecosystem: Host-associated > Plants > Roots > Unclassified | place... | reverse complement strand
AGATCCCGGCCACACGGCCACGCTCGTCCGCTCAACCCGTCAGACCGTAAGCGCACACACCACCGACGCCACGGCGACCACCACCTCCGCCTCCACCAACGACCCGTCCTCCGAAACCCCCAACGCCGCGACAGTCCCGCTGTGTTGGTTGGCCACCAGCAGACACCCCGGCGCCGGAGTCAGCCCGCGAGGCCAGTTCCCCCCGCTCGGAACCTCACCGAGCGGCTCAAGCTCCGTGCCCGCGATCCGGAACGCCGCCACCGTGTCCGCACCCCGGTTGGTGACCCAGACGTAGCGTCCGCACTCCGAAGTCACGATCCCACCCGGCTGGTTGGGGAGGTCCGCCACGGCCGTCGCCGGCACCCGGGACAGTTCGTGCAGGGTGCCGGTCTCCGCGTCGTAGCGGTGGCAGGTCACCGTCGAGGAGAGTTCGTCGGCGCTGAGCACCAGCTCGCCGGACGGGGTGAAGGCGAGGTGGCGGGGGCCGGAGCCCGGGCGGAGCTGGGAGGCGCTCACTGGCTTCAACCTGCCCGCATCGGCGTCGAGTTGGTACGTGAACACCGTGTCCGCGCCCAGGTCGGTGGCCAGGACGTAACGGCCGGCCGGGTCCGAGATGACCTGGTGGGCGTGGGTGCCCTCCTGGCGGCCGACCACCGGGCCCGAACCCTTGTGCTCGACCACGTCCGTCAGGTCCGCGAGCCTGCCGTCGCCGTCCAGGCGGTGTACCGCCACCGTGCCCGGCAACGTGTCCGTGCCGTAGTTGGCGGTGAGGAGGAAGTCGCCGCTCGGGTGGACGGACAGGTGGCACGGGTTCGCGCCGCCGCTGGTCAGAGGTGCCCCCAGCGGTACAGGCGCCGCGTTCTCCCGCAGGGCGAACGCGGCCACCGCGCCCGGCGTCGACTCGTGCGTCGTGTAGACGACGGGCAGCGTCGGATGCGCCGCGAGATACGAGGCACCGCTCGCCGCCACCGCGTCCACCACCCGCAGCCCGTCCCCCGGCGTGAAACGCAACACCGTCACACCGACGCCCTCACCACCGGTGTCCGGCGTATAGGAACCGGTCAGGACAGTAACTCGCCCAGTCCCAAAGGTATTTGACTGATCATCAACTGTCTGTGCTGCCATGTGAGTTCAGTTCCTCAGCGAAGTACGGTGCGGGCGGCGGGAGTTGTCAGCGGAGTACGTCGTCATGGTGGTCCAGCAGGGCGAGTTCGGCCCGGCGCGGCAGGCCCTCCCAGTCGCCCTCCGTGCCGACCGCGAACGCGCCCAGCCGGGCCGCCGTGTCCAGCCGGAGTTCAGGAGCGGCGCCCGCCAGCAGTTCGGCCAAGTAGCCCGCCACGAAGGCATCTCCGGCGCCCACCGAGTCGTGAACGCGGGCAGGCAGCGCGGGTTGGCGGTACGGGCGCCCGTCGACGAGCGCGAAGGCTCCCTCCGCGCCCAGCTTGATCACCGCACCGGCCGGGCCCAACTCACAGATCCCCTTGGCAAGTTCCTCGGGTTCGTGGCGGTCCGGTACCGCCAGCCGTGCCTCGTGCGGGCCCGCGAACACCAGGTCGCTGTCCCGCAGCAGGGGCAGGACCGCCTCCCTCGCCTCGTCCTCGTTCCACAGCAGGGAACGGAAGTTGATGTCGAGCGAGACCAACACCCCTGCGCTTCTTGCCACATCCACCGCCCGGCGGACCGCTCGCGCCGGGCCCTCCCCCAACGCCGGTGTGATGCCGGTGATGTGGAGGATCGTCGCCCCCGCCACCACCTCCGCCGGAATGTCCTCGGGGGCCAGGCGGACCCCCGCCGTCGCCGTCCGGTAGTAGCGCATCCGGTGGTGCGTACTGGTGCGCTTCTCCTTGAGGAGCAGGGATGTTGGGGCGGGGTCGCGCACCGCGAGGGCCGTGACACCTTCGGCTCTCAGCTCTCGTAGCACCAGCTCGCCCAGCTCGTCATCGCTCACGCGGCCGATCCAGGTCGCCCTGCCGCCCAGGCGGCTGACGCCCACGGCCACGTTCGACTCGGCGCCGGCGATGCCGAGGCGCAGGGTGGTGCCCAGGGTGAGCGGGCCGGGGCCGGCGGCGGACAGGACGCCGAGGGTCTCGCCCACGGTGACGAGGTAGGGCTCGTCGCTCTCGACCGGCTTGCGGCTGTTCACAGGTGTCGCTCCTTGGCCCCGGTGTCGGGCCTGACCGTCTTCAGCAGTGCGCGTGCCCGTGCCGTGAGGGCGCTCAGCGCCTCCGGGGCGGGATCCCGGTCGGCGCCGCGCAGCAACGGCGAGCCGACGCCCACCGCGAGTGCCCCCGCGGCCAGGTACAGCCCGGCCAATTCGAGGTCCACGCCGCCGACTGCCATGAGGGGTATCTCCGGTAGCGGGGCGCGGAGTTGGGCCAGATGGGTCGGTCCTCCGGTGCAGGCCGGGAAGAGTTTCACGGCCGCCGCGCCCGCCCGCCAGGCCGTGATCACCTCGGTCGCCGTCCACGCTCCCGGGTAGAAGGGGATGCCCTGGTCGGCCGCGGCCCGGATGACGTCCGGTTCGACGTTCGGGGCGACCAGGAACTCGGCGCCCGCCGCCAGCGCGTCCCGGGTATCGGCCGCGGTGAGGACCGTACCGGCGCCTACCGAGACCGCGGCGCCGAGTTCGTCCTTGATACGGGCGATCGCGTCCAACGCACCGCCGGTGGTGAGGGTGACCTCCAGGCAGGTGACCCCACCGGCCGCGAGGGCACGGGCCGCGGCGGGCAGCCCCGAGGCGTCGGCCGACCTGAGGATGGCCATGACCCGGGTGCCGGTCAACTGGGGGGTGACCGGGGGCCGTTGGAACTCGCGTACCTCTCGTACATCGTCCGGCACCTGCTGACGCTCCGTCACTTGACCGCCCCCGCAGACATTCCGGCGACCATCTGGCGCTGGAAGAAGATGAAGATGACGAAGAGGGGCAGCACGCCGAGAAGCGCGGCCGGGAAGAGGGTGGTCGGCTGCACGGTGTGCGGGTCGATGAAGGAGTACGCGTTCACCATGACCGTGCGCTTGCCCGGGTCCTGGAGGAAGACGAGGGGGACGAGGAGGTCGTTCCAGATCTGGAGCGAGATGAACGTCAACAGGGTGCTGGTGACCGGCCGTAGCAGCGGCAGGATGATGACGAAGAAGGTGCGCAGCGCGCCGCAGCCGTCGAGGGCCGCCGCCTCCTCCAGGTCGGTCGGGATCTGGCGGATGAAACTCGTGTAGAAGAACACGGCCAACGGCAGGTTGAGCGCGGTGTAGATGAAGACGACACCCGCGTACGTGTCGAGCAGGTTCAGGTCGCGCATCAGCAGGTACAGCGGTGCCACGACCACGAACACCGGGATCGACGTGCCGAGGATGAACAGCCGGTACACCGCCGTCGACCAGCCCGCGGTGATGCGGGCCAGCGGGTAGCCCGCGAGTGCGCCGAGCACCGTGATCAGCGCGCACGAAAGCCCGGTGATGAGAAGGGTGTTGAGGGTGCTGGTGCCGTAGTGGATCTGGCTGAAGGCCTGCGTGAAGTTCTTCAGGGTGAAGGAGTGCGGGATGCCCAGCGGGGAGCGCGCCACGTCCGCCGCCGTGCGCAGCGAGGTGACGATCGTGAAGACGAACGGCAGCACGAACAGGACCGTGCCGAGGCAGAGCACCGTCGTGCCGAGACCGGCGGCGAGCCTGCGCGGCGTCCATGGCTCGGCGATGCGGGGCCGGGGCGCGTCACGCTTCCCGGCGGGGCGGCCGACTTCCGGTGCGGGGACCGGAGTTGTGAGGGGTGAGGTCATGGGGTGATCCGTCCGATTCCAACGGTGCCGACGGGGTGCGTACGTCCTGGGAGGCGTCCGTACGGCGTCATACGCGCCGTTCGCGCAGCCTGAGCAGGGAGTTGGTCGCGCTGGACAGGACGACCACGGTCACCAGGAGCAGCACCGCGATGGCGACGCCGTAGGCGAACTTCCCGCCGCCGAAGATGTTCCGGTACACGAGCAGGGTCAGGGTGTCGGTCGCGCCGGCCGGGCCGCCGTTGGTCAGGACGAGCGGGAACTCGAAGACCTTGAGCGAACCGATCAGGCTGAGCGTCACGTTGACGGTCAACGCCGGGGCCAGCAGCGGCCATTCGATGCTGCGGAAGCGCCGCCAGCCGCTCGCGCCGTCCAGGGCGGCGGCCTCCAGGAGTTCGGTCGGCATGCTCAGGTAGCTGGCGAGGAAGATCGCGCACGAGTAGCCGGTGAACATCCAGATGTTGACGGTCGCCACCGAGTACAGCGCGGTGGACGGGTCGCCGAGCCAGACGTGCTTGAGCGCGCCGAGGCCGACCCCGTCGAGCAGTGCGTTGAGGCCGCCGTTCGGTGCGAAGAGGTACGACCAGATGAACGCGGCCATCAGCGGTGAGATCAGCGTCGGGGTCAACAGGACGACGTTCAGGGCCTTTCGGACCCTCGGGCGGCGGAACAGCAGCGACGCGAAGAGCAGCCCGAGGCCGTTCTGCACGACGACGACCACGACGGCGTAGAGGACCGTGTGCCACAGCGCCGCGGAGACCGCCGGGTCGTCCGCCATCGCCTTGTACTCGTCCGTGCCGACGAAGTGGGAGATCGGGCCGCCGACGCTGTCGGTGAAGCTCAAGTACACGCCCTGGAACAGCGGGTACAGGATGAAGAGCGCGTACACGGCGATCGCGGGGAGCAGGAAGGCGGCCATGGTGGCGCGCCGTCGGTGGAACACGGGGGATCAACCTCCTTGGCCGACAGGCCCCTTGGGGGAGTGGGTGGCGCGGGGTGGGATGGGGGTGGGGGTGGTGGGCCGGCCGGATCGGTCAATCGGCCGGTGTTCGACTGATCGGACGGCCCAACTACCCCACCGATACGGCTACTTGGCGGACGCGGCCGTCTGGATGTCCTTCAGCGTCTTCGCCGCGTCGGACTGGCCCAGCAGGAACGACTGGATCTTGGAGCCGGTGTCGGTCTCCGCCTGGGCGCCGTACCAGGTGTTGGAGGGCAGGACCCGGTAACGGCCTTCGCTGAAGGCGGTGTTGAAGATGGTCGTCTCCGTCGAGTCGGGCGTGGTGCCACCGGTGAACGGGGACTCGGCGTGCTCGGCGTCCAGGTACTTCGCCAGATTCGCGCTCTGCGACCAGAACTTCACGTACTCCTTCGCCGCATCCGCGTGCTGCGACTGGGAGTTGACACCCCACGCCGTACCGGAGAACAGCATTGCGTTCGGCTTGGTGCCCGCGGCGCCGCCCGGCCAGGGCGCGAACGAGACCGGGAAACCGGCCTTCTTGATGTTGGAGACCTGCCAGGCACCCTGGTACCAGAACGCGCTCTTGCCGGCGCTGAAGTCCTGCGGGCCCTGCGACCACTCGTCGACGCCGAGCTCGTTCTTCCAGTTCACATAGCCCTTGTCACCAAGGGTCTTGAGCTGGTCGAGCGGCTCCTTCCAGTCCGAGCCGAAGGAGGCATTGCCGGCCAGGAAGTCCGCGTCCCACTGCTTGTTCTTCTGGTAGACGGTCGTCGAACCGCTCGCCTGGAAGATGGAGCTGCCGGTCCAACCCGCCTTGTCCGGCAGCGAGATGGGCGTGATCCCGGCCTTCTTGATCTTCGCGAGGTCGGCGAGGAACGTCGGCCAGTCGGCGGGGACCTCGGTGATCCCGGCCTTCTTCAGCAGGTCCATGTTGGCGTACAGACCGATGCCGATCAGCTCCATCGGCATGGCCAGCGTCTTGCCGCTGCTCTGCGTGAACGGCTTCGCCGCCGAGGATATGGAGCTGACCCATGACTCGTTCGACAGGTCCGCGAGGTAGCCGGAGGCGCCCCACTTCTTCATCTTGTCCGCGTCGACCATGATGACGTCGCCTGCCTTGCCGCCGAGCAGCTCGGGCTGGAGCTTCTGGGTGTAGGTCGGGTCCGCGGTGGTGTACTTGAAGTCGATCTTGATCTTCGGATGTGCCTTCTCGAAGGCCTTGTTGATCTCGGCGATGTTCGCCGGCTCCGCGCCGCCGCCCTTCCACGCCTCGACGTGGAGCGTGACCGTCCCGTCCGCGGAGGTCGAGTCGGACCCGCCGCCACAGGCGGCGAGCGACGTCGCCAGGGCGGCGACCGTGGTGGCGACCGCGAGCAGTCTCCCGGAGCGCTTCATTGCACACCTCACCCATCATCGGCGCATGCCGATTTCGTCGTGCTTGCAGGGGTTCACTACGAGACCTGCGTGAGTGCAGGCTTTTCTGCGGAAGTTGACGGTCCGTCACCTTCGCCGAGTCCCGTCGGCTGTGCGAGGACCGTCATGTCGGCTGTGTATGGACCGTCATGGTTTGCCGGGCCTGAATGGATATATCACTGAAATCCATCGAAGGAAACCGGTTGACCAACGACTTCGGCGAACGCTAGGTTGCGGCGCCAGAAGGTGTCAAGAGGTCAAACGCAACACGGCATGCCGAACGCCACACCCCGGGCGAACACGGCATCCATGGACGATTCGCGCAGCTGGCAGAGTGGTCGACAACGTCGTTGACAGGGAGGGTTCGCGTGGCTGAACAGCCCGTACGGGCAAGGCTGGTGGACGTCGCACGGGAGGCGGGAGTCTCCAAGGCGACGGTGTCCAAGGTGCTCAACGGACGGCAGGACCTGTCCGTCCGCCCCGAGACCAGACAGCGCGTCCACGAGGTCGCCGCCGCCCTGGGCTACCGCCCGCACTCCGGGGCCCGCGCCCTGGCCGGGGCCAGCACCCACGCCCTGGCCCTGCTGGTGCCGGCCCTCAACAACCCTACGTACGTGACCATTTCGCGCGGCGCCTACCAACGCGCCCGTGAACTGGGCTATCTCTCCCTGCTCGCCGAGGACTTCGACGGCCAGGAAGCCGACGACACCTTCAACGACCTGGTCAAGGAGGGCCGGGTGGACGGCCTGCTGATCGCCTCCGCCCGCCCGAACCACCCCCTACTGGAGACCCTGAGCCGCAACCCGGTTCCGCACGTCTTCCTCAACCGCGCCGTCAAGGACTCGGGCCGCAACGTCACGATGGACGTGGCGCGTTCGAGCATCACCGCGCTCGACCACCTCCACGCACTCGGTCACGGGGTGATCGGCCACATCGCCGGCCCCTCGGGGATCACCCCCAGCGAGGACCGCCGGGACGCGTTCCTACGGCACGCCGCCGTACTGGGACTCGTCGCGGCACCGGTCGCCTCCGGCGACTTCACCGAGGAGGGCGGCGCCTGCGCCGCCCGCGAACTCCTCACCCCGGTCGCGGGCCGACCGCAGGTCACCGCGCTGTACACCAGCTCGCTGGCCCAGGCCATCGGGGCGACACGGGCCATCCACGAGCGCGGCCTGCGCATCCCCGAGGACATCTCCCTGGTCGGCAACGACGACCTTCCGGTCGCCGGTTATCTGACCCCGCCGCTGACGACGGTCGCGATGCCGCTGCACGAACTGGGCACGGCGGCGGTGGACGCCCTGGTCGCGGAGATCCAGGGGAAGCCGCCGGGAGATGTGATGGTGCCGACCGAGCCGAGGTTGGTGTTGCGGGGGTCCACGGCGCGGCCGGGGGCCGGCGGCGGGTCTGCTGGGTCGAGCTGACCCGTAGTACCCGTACGGCCCGTAGGACCCGTACGACCCGGATACGCGAGTACGCCTGACCTTGTTGGACCCGTACGACCCGTAGTACCCGCACAACCCGTAGGACCTGTACGACCTGGCCGGACGGGTCGGCCCGAGCCGTAGGCCGACCCGGAAGGGCACTCCCGTAGGACGGATGCAGGACGGATGACCGGACGGGCCGGTCACGCCGAGAGGAACGCCATGAGCCGCACCACCCCCGAGAGCCACCCTGAGAGCCATCTCGACAGTCACCCCGAGGGCCGTCCCGACAGGCACCCCGACCACCGCACCGCCCGCTTCACCGGCCGTACCGCACTCCTCACCGCCGCCGCGTCCGGCATCGGGGCCGCCACCGCCCGGCGTCTCGCCGACGAGGGTGCGTCCGTGCTGGTCACGGACGTGGACGCGGCCGGTGCGGAGAAGGTGGCCGACGAGGTCCGCGCCAAGGGCGGCCGAGCCCGTCACCTGGGGCTCGACGTCACGAACCCCGAGGCGTGGCCGGAGGCGGTGCGGACGGCCGAGGAGTGGACCGGTCGCCTCGACCTCCTCCACCTCAACGCCGGCCGCAACCTCCCCGGCGCGATCCACGAACTCGACGACACCTCCTGGCACGACCACCTCCGCCTCGCCCTCGACTCCGTCTTCTACGGCGTCCGGGCCGCCGTCCCGCTGCTCACGGCATCCGGCGGCGCGGTCGTCGTCACGGGCTCCGTGCACGCGGTGCTCGGCTTCAGCGGCTTCCCGGCGTACGCGGCGGCGAAGGGCGGAGTCAGCGCGCTGGTACGGCAGTTGGCGGTGGAGTACGCGGGCCGGATCAGGTTCAACGCGGTGGTGCCCGGTGCGGTGGAGACCGGCCTGTGGACCGACGCACCGGACGAGTACCGGGCCCAGACGGCGGCCCGTACCCCGGTCGGGCGGCTCGGCGAACCCGAGGACATCGCCGCGGCCGTCGCCTTCCTCGGCTCCGACGACGCGTCGTTCATCACCGGCCAGAACCTGGTCGTGGACGGCGGGCGCAGCATCAGCTCGCAGGAGTAGTACCTCGGGGATCCTCGCGTCGACCTTCTCGCCCCGTGCCTGTGGCACCCGTAGGACCCGTAGCACCCCTAGTACCCGTAGGACCACGGACGGCCAGTCCGCCGTGCCCGCATTCGCACTCGTAGGCCCCATACCCGTAGGACCCGGAGGTCCGCAGCATGAAAATCACCGGATACGAGCTGTTCCTCGTCGAGCCGCGCTGGCTCTTCCTGCGCGTCGACACCGACGAGGGCATATCCGGCTGGGGCGAGCCCATCGTGGAGGGCAAGGCCCACACCACGGCCCGGGCGGTCGAGGAGATGTTCGAATACCTGATCGGCCAGGACCCCGCCCGCATCGAGGAACACTGGCAGATGCTCGCCAAGGGCGGCTTCTACCGCGGCGGCCCGGTCCTCAGCAGCGCGCTCGCCGGCATCGACCAGGCCCTGTGGGACATCGCCGGCAAGACCCACGGCGTCCCCGTGCACCAACTCCTCGGCGGCCACGTCCGCGACCGCGTCCGCATCTACGGCTGGCTCTACGGCGAGAGTCCCGAGGAACTCGCCGAGTCGGCCGCGGGCCAGGTCGCCAAGGGCCTCACGGCCGTGAAGATGAACCCCTGCGCGCAACTTGAGCCGCTCGCGACCCCCGCGGCGATCGACGCGATCGTGGCCCGGGTCAGCGCCGTACGCGAAGCCATCGGCCCCGACCGCGACGTGGCGCTGGACTTCCACGGCCGCTTCAGCGGAGCCATGTCCCGCCGCGTACTCCCGTACCTGGAACCGCTGTTGCCGATGTTCGTGGAGGAACCGGTCCTCCCGGAGTTCACCCGCGACCTCGGCGACGTGGTCCGCGCCACCTCCATCCCCATCGCGACCGGCGAACGCCTCTTCTCCCGCTGGGACTTCAGGGAGGTCCTCGGCGCAGGCATCGCGGTGGCCCAGCCCGACATCAGCCACGCGGGCGGCATCTCGGAGACCCGCCGCATCGCCGCGATGGCCGAGGCCTACGACGTGCTCGTCGCCCCGCACTGTCCACTGGGCCCCATCGCACTCGCCGCGAGCCTCCAACTCGACTTCGCCGTACCGAACTTCCTCATCCAGGAACAGTCCCTGGGCATCGGCTACGGCGACAGCAGCGGCCTGCTCGGCTACCTCGCGGACGCCTCGCCGTTCGAGGTCCAGGACGGCTATATCCACCGCCTGACGGCCCCCGGCCTCGGCATCACGGTCGACGAGGACAAGGTCCGCGCCGCCGCCGAACGCGGCCACCGCTGGCGCAACCCGGTCTGGCGCAACGCGGACGGCTCGCTGGCGAGTTGGTAGTCCGTGGCTTGGTAGCCCGCGACCTCAACGACCCGTAGGCAGCGGGTCGTTGGCTCCACGCTGTCCCGACGCCGTCGAATCCGGCGTCGGGACAGCGTCACACGCTCCAGGCGCACCGGCGGCAACCGGTCATCGCGCCTGGTGAAGAGGGGAATCTCGCCGCACGCAGCGGCAAGGGACACATCCACCCATCCAAGGAGCGCGCAATGAAGCGTCGCAGATTCGGTTCTCCCGGCAGGGCACTTCCCGCCAACCCCCGGACAAGGCAGCGGACTTCAAAGGTCCTGGCCCTGCTGGCAGCGGTTACGGGCGCGTTGCTCGTCCCCGTAACGGCCACCAACGCCTCGGCGGCCGGCACGAGTTACTACGTGGACTGCTCGGCTTCTTCCAACGGCACCGGCACCAGCGCCAGCCCCTGGAACTCGGTGGCCGGCGTCAACGGCACCACCTTCACCGCGGGCGACAGCATCCTCTTCAAGGCCGGCACCACCTGCACCGGCCAACTCACCCCCGGCGGTTCGGGCGCCTCGGGCAGCAACATCTCGATGACGTCGTACGGTTCGGGGGCGAAGCCGATCATCGACGCGGCGGGCGCGACGGGCGCGGTCATCCACCTCCTCAACCAGCAGTACTGGGACATAGGCGGCCTGGAGCTGATCGACAACGCCTCGTCGCCCGCCTACCGTTCGGGCGTCCTGGCCGAGAACAGCTCCGGCGGCGTGCTGAACCACATCCGCGTGCACGACATGTACATCCACAACATCGCGGGCTACGGCGGCGGTTGGTACTCGACGAACGCGGGCGTCGGCGTCCAGACCGACCACACGACCCCCGTCTCCACGTGGAACGACGTGGTGGTGGAGAACAACACGTTCGACCACGTGGACCGGATCGCAGTCGCCGTAACCCCGGACGCGGACGGCCAAGGCACAGGCCTCACCACCGGCACGGTCATCCGCAACAACACGATGACGTACGACGGCGCGGACGACATCCTGGTCGTCAAGAACGACGGCGCCCTGATCGACGGCAACAAGGCGGGCTACGGCGGCGCCAAGTCGACCTGCCCGCCCTCCGGTCAGTACTGCAACGGCGCCTCCGCCGGCATCTGGATGTCCGGCAGCAGCAACACCGTCGTCCAGAACAACGAGGTCTACTGCCACATCAACGGCGCCGACGGCACCGGCTTCGACGTGGACTGGGGCAACCACAACACGACGTTCCAGTACAACTACAGCCACCAGAACCTCGGCGGCTTCCTGTTGGTGATGCCCCCCTTCACCATCGCCAACGAGCCCACGTCGACGGTCCCCAGCGACGGCACGGTGGTCCGCTACAACATCAGCGAGAACGACGGCAGCAACTCCGGCTGCCCGACGTCGGGCACCCAAACCCACGGCGGCGGAGTCCTCCACTTCGTGGGCGGAGTCCCGAACCAGAGCGGCAGTTCATCGGCGATCCCGCTCTTCTACAACAACACGTTCTCGGTGCGGGACGGCCTGAGCACCCCGATCCTGTACTCCCGCTCGGGCACGTCGATCAGCGGCGCGTTGTCCCTCCGCAACAACGCGATCTTCAACTACGGCTCCGGCAACTACTTCACCACCACCGGCAGTTCGACCTACTCCAACAACCTCTTCTACGGCAACCACCCGTCCCGCGAGCCCGCGGACGCGGCAAAGGTGACGTCGGACCCGGAGTTCCGCAACGCGGGCAACACGAACACGTCCTCGTCGTACACAGGCAAGAACGCGTACCAGGTCCACCCGTCGTCCCCGGTGATCAGAGCGGGCGCGGTCATCGCGTCCAACGGCGGCTACGACGCATACGGCAACGCGGTGTCGGCTACGGCGGCTCCCAACATCGGCGCGTACAACGGCACCGGCGGCAACCTGCTCACCAACGCGGGCTTCGAGATGGGCAGTCTGTCCCCGTGGACGCAGGCGAGTGGTACGGCATCCTCGGTGACGGCGTCCAACTCCCGTACGGGAGTTGACGCGTTGACGACAGCGGCGAGCGGCAGCGGCGCGAACCAGTCCCTGACCGGCCTGGCCCCGTCGACGACCTACCTGCTCACGGGCTGGGGCAAGGTGGCCACGGCAGGCGAGACGCTGGCGATCGGCGTGAAGGGCTTCGGCGGCACGGAGACGTACACGAACGTCGCGTCGACGTCGTACTCGCAAGCGGCAATCCTGTTCACTACTGGTTCGTCGAGCACGACGGCCACGGTCTATTGCTGGAAGAACGCCGCTGGAACGGGGGCGGGTTACTGCGACGACCTGGCGGTGGAGCCCTTGTCCTCCGCCACGAACACGGTCACGAACCCGGGCTTCGAGACGGGGGCGCTGACTCCGTGGACCCAGAGCACGGGCACGGCGTCGAGCGTCGCCGCCTCCAACTCCCGTACCGGAACGTATGCGTTGCAGACGGGTACGACCGCGAGCGGCGCCATCCAGACGGTCACCGGCCTTACCTCCGGCGGCAGTTACCTGCTCGCGGCGTGGGCGAAGGTGGGTACCGCCGGTGAGGAGGTGGCCGTAGGCGTGAAGAGCTTCGGCGGCACGGAGACGTACCTGCGGGGCTCGACCACGACGTACACGCAGCAGCCGATCTTCTTCACTACGGGCGTCTCCAACACCTCGGCATCGGTGTACTGCTACAAGAACTCCGGTTCGGCGGCGGGGTATTGCGATGACTTCACGGTGGTGAAGCTGCCCTGATCACTGCGCTGCACCACGAACCCCCGGGTCATGGCCCCGGGGGTTCGTGGTGCACCCCCTCCAGGTGGAGAAGAGGGAGCCGGGGTGAACCGTGCTCAGCCCGGCTTGTACTGTTCCGCCTGCACAACGCCCAGTTGGACCACAGAACCTGAACCCTTCCGGAGAAGCCGTGCAGACGCCGATACAGATGCCGACCAGACGCTCCCCCTCCTGGCGCAGACCGTCCGCCATCGCGACGACGGCCGCCATGACGATGCTCGGGCTCGGCATGGCGGCCGCCCCGGCCTCGGCCTCGACGTACGACTGGGCGGTGTCGTGCTCGCAGGTGACTGTCGATATCACGGGCTACAACGTCCTAGTCGTGCAGATCGTCAAGGTGACGGCGGACGGCAAGGAGCTGGGAACGGAGCTGAGTTTCCGCGACGACATCCACCACACGTACACCATCCCGAGCCACACCAAGCCGCTCTCGATCCGCCTCGTGGTGACCCCGGGCAGCGAGGACGGCCAGGCTGTCGACGAGACGAAGACGGCCCCGGTGTGCGGGGAGGAGAGCGCGTCGCCGACCTCGTCGCCGACCCCGTCCTCCAGCACGCCCGCCACTGCCGCGTCGGCTCCTGCCGCGTCGAGTGGAACGCCGTCGGACGCGTCCTCCACGCTGTCATCGCCGAGCCCGTCGTCCTACATCTCCGCACCTCCGCTTGCCGAGACGGGTGCCTCCGGCTCCACCCCGCTGATCGCCGGGACGGCCGGTGCGGTTGTTCTGGCCGGCGCCGCCCTGCTGGTCGTCACGCGTCGACGCCGGTCCAGCCAGCGCTGACCGGGACGCGCCGGCCCGAGCGGTGGCCGGTGCAACAAGTGCCCTGTATGGGCTGCCCACATGATGAGCGACCAGGACGGCCGACACGGGGGTCGGTCCCGGCGCGGGGACTGGGTCCTAGGCCTGGGGCCAGCTTGAGAGGGAGGCGGTGGGAAACCGTCCTGAGCGGGTCCTTCGCCCTGCGCCGGGCTGCGAACATTAGCTTCGGAAGCTCGGGTTTCTTGGCGGAGCGTGGATCCGGTGGGTCTGAGTGTCGGCCGCGCACGATTTACCTCGCTGGGGCAGGTCCCTCAAAGGTGTTGCTTGCCTTGCCTGACAAGTCGGCTGATGTCATCGCGAGTTCGCACCCTGAGAGCGTCGAACCCGTCCCTGCTGTCGGCCTTGGGCATCACTGTGATGTCGGAGAGCACGCCCTCCGCGGCCCGGCTCAGCGCCTCGTCATCCGTAAGCATTTGCAGGCGGAACAGGGCCTCTTGGGCGTTGGAGCGCAGGTCGTAGGCTCGGATGCGCACGATGTCGGCGTCTTCCGGTGGTGGCTGTTCGTGCTCGCAGAACCAGAGGTGGACCAGGCAGCGGCGATAGTTGATCAACGCCCCGGCGTAGACGGAGTAGGCGTCGAGCCTCTCCTGCCGAAGCTTCTCGCGGCGCGCGAACTGGTGACTCCTGTCGGTGGTGCGCTGCTGGAACGCCAGAGTGATTCCCGAACCGAGCAGAGTCCCCAGGACGGCTATGCCACTGGCGATGATGGTCTCCACGCACCAAGTTGATCACGCGATATTGGCCTTGGCACGCCGTATGCCAAACCTTGAGGACCTCACCACACCGTCCAAATATGTTGGTGGGGAGCTGAGTTGTGGGGGCGGGGAGTTCACCTGCGTTCATGGGCGGCTGGTTGTCGGAGCGGGGAGGGCCGCGAGTCTCGCCTGAACGTCCGTGAACGGGGCTGAATGAGGCAGGAATTGAGACGGGCTGAGGACCAGGTTTCCCCGACCGAGTGACGTGGAGCCGGTTCGACATCGGTGATCACTCAGAGGCACTTAAGGTGCGTCTCGCTCTTGCACATTCAGCGAACAAAGGAGTCGACGCAGTATGACGACAGTGCCGGATCAGTCGCCTGCCCAGCCGTACGGGCAGCCTCCGACAGTCATCATCAACAACAGCAACTCCGTCGTGGCGTCTGCCGCAGCCGTCATCAGCGGGGTGGGCCTGAGGCGCCGGCGCCAGTCGCTGTGGGTTCACTTCTGGCTGTTCATGTTCACTGCGGGTGTTGGCAACGTCTTCTATGCGGTGCACGTGAGCCGCTGGAACCGCGACAGAGGTCTGTGACGTCAGGCAGAGATGTCCCAAGGCCCTTCCGGTCTGGTACCGACAGGATGGGCCTCCTGCCATGCCACCACTGACTGTTGGAGCCACGGCTTTGTGCTGATAGCCGAGCCTTCCGGTTGGGGAAGCTGCAGTCCTTTGTGTCTGGTTCGGGCGGTGAGCTGGGCGAACGGTCGAACGGTGGGCTCGGTTGCTTTCACCGTGGTTCCCCGCTGGATCTGGTGAGGTTGTGTACAGGCTGCGGCGACCGGAAGGCGATCAGCCTTGCATGGTCCATTCATCAAGGCGGATCTTCACCTGCCGGTTGTGGTCCGTGTGCCAGACCACCTCACCGGTCACGATGGTGCCCATGGCGGGCAGCTCCATGTGGTGAGGCATGGCGGTGATCTCGGCAAGGCCGACTGCGTTCGGCACGCCGTCAAGGAGCAGGGGACTTCGCTCCGGGTCGATGTGCACAACCCGGGGTTCCCGGCGGGTGTGTTGCTGCGGTGCCCCGACGCCGACGATGCGCACGGGCGTGGGCTGCTACTCGTCGACTCCTGGCATTCCGGGCCCAGTTGTTTCGGCGGGACGGTGGTTTCCTTTGTGGTGGCCGATGCCTGGGGAGCGGACTGATCTCGGTTCTTCGCCGATCAATAGGGACGGCGGACGGGGCCCAGGTCACTGACCTGGGCCCCGTCCGTGCAGCTGAAGCAACCTCAGTCCGTCGCCCCCGGCTTCACCACCGTGCTCACGAAGTCGCCGATCGCCCCCAGTGTCGCCCCCAGTTGCTCGATCTGAGGGAAGTGGGCCGCGTTCGCGATCGGGGCGAAGTTGCCGTTGGGGAAGGCGTCGGCGTAGCCGCGGCCGTACTTGAGGGGGGCTATGCCGTCCTCCTCGCCCCAGACGACCAGGACCGGGATCGTGACCCGGTGGAGGCGGCCGCGGAGTTTCGGGTCGTAGGTGAAGTGGTCGCCGCCGTAGACCGCGAGGGTCTTCTGGTTGGCGGCTCCTGCAGCTCGCTGCTCGTCGGTGAAGGAGGCGAAGTCGGGGCGGAACTTGGCGTTGGCGAAGGAGAGTTGGCTGATGTCGGAGGGGGCCATGGTGCGCGGGTCTACGACGCGGTTCTCGACCATGTGGGCGTGGATGCCTACCGCGTTCAGGAGGGTCAGGGCGCCGATGCGGTTCTGGTTGTCGCGGAGGGCCATCTCTGCCGCGATCCAGCCGCCGACCGAGTTGCCGATCACCATGACGCCCTTGAGGTCCAGCGTGTCGAGCAGGTCCAGGTAGGTGATGGCCAGGTCGGCGACCGTGTCGAAGTGCTCCGGGCGGGGCGTGCCGTCGAAGCCGGGGTGGGTCGGTGTGACGACGTATGCGTGCTCGGAGAGGGCGGAGGAAATGCCCGCGACCGTGCGCGGGCCGGCGCCGCCGTGCAGTACCAGTACGCCCGTGCCCTCGGTGTTCTCGCCGAACTCCTGGACGGTGACGGTGAGTCCGCCGGGGAGGGCGACGGTGCGAGCGGGGGTGGGGGTGGAGGCAGGGGTGGTCATGGTGAGGAGTCCTTGTCGCTTGTTCTCGCTTGCTGAGAGCTGGCTCTCATTAAGGTAGGGGGTGGACTCTCTTTATGCAAGTCAACTCTCACGATGAGGGTTGGGTGGTGATGAGGGCGGGTGCGCGAACGCTCTTGGGGTTCGATGACAAGTACGGGGTGAGACCGTCGTCCGGCGGTCGGAAACGGAGACTCGGTGAAACCGGATGAACCAGCTGAACCGGGTGACCGGCGACGTGGCGGACTCCGCCGTCGCCACCGCCGTGACAACGACCAGCGCGGCATCACTGCCGAACGCGGTCACGACGCCGAATACGGCCAGGATGCCCAACACGGCGACAGCGACGCCCAGTTGACGCGTTCCGCGCACGGTGACTCGGCGGCCTTCACGCACCTCGTGAAGACCCACTCCTCCGCCCTGCACGGCTACTTCGCCCGGCGTATGCCCGCCGTGTCGGAGGATCTGCTCGCCGAGACCTGGTTGCAGGCGTTCGCCGCGCGGCGCACGTTCGACCCGGCCCGGGGTTCGGCCCGGGGCTGGCTGTTCGGGGTGGCCCACAACGTGCTCGCCCAGCATCTGCGGCGAGCGGGGCGGACGGAGCCTGTGCCGGGGCCGGATGTCACCGACCCCTGGCAGGTGGTGGACCAGCGGTTGGATGCCGCCGCGATGGCTCCCGCGCTGCGCCGGGCGCTCGCCGAACTGCCGGTAGAGGAACGGGAGTTGCTGCTCCTGATCAGTTGGGAGCAGCTCACCCCGAGTGAGGCCGCCGCCGTGGTGGGCATACCGGCGGGCACTGCCCGTTCGCGGCTGCACCGGGCCCGCGGCCGACTGCGCGACCGGCTCACGCTGCCCCGCCCGGCGGGACGGAACCTGACCGCGACGGGAGACCTCGCATGACCACGTACGACGACACGGAGGCGAACGGTATGAACGAGCGAGGCGCACTGCTGGACTTCCCCGGTGCCGATGAACTGGCGACGGCGGGTCACGTCGAGCCGCTGTCGGAGCGGGCGTTGGCCAGGGTGCTGGCGGAGGTCGAGGCGGCGGTGGCGACGGAAGGGGTGGCCGGAGCCAAGGTCGGCGTTGCCACCGTGACGCCGATCCGGCGGCAGTTCGGGCGCCGCCGGGCCCTGATCGGGCTGCTGACCACAGCCGCGGTCGCGACCGGCGTGGTGACGTACGCCAACAGCGGTGCGACCTCGGCGGGTACGGGTACGCACAGCGAGGCGCGCGTGAACACCGCGTCCGTCTTCCTCGACGACATCTCCACGGTGGCCGCCAGCCAGTCGGTTTCCTCGGGGAAGTACTGGAAGATGCGGACGACGGTCGGGGACGAGTACATCTCGCAGTCCATGGACGAGTACGTCGTCAGCGGTGGCAAGGCCGCCAAGAAGGGGCGGCACCCCGACTGGCAGCTCGGGCCGAAGGACCTCGACTGGAACGGGCTGAACCAACTCACCACCGACCCGGCGAAGTTGCTCGCGCTGCTGCAGACTCCGCCGCGGCCCAAGAGCATCTCGCCCTTCGACCAGGCGAGCAGCCTGCTCACCGAGTCCCCGGCGAGCCCGAAACTGCGGGCCGGACTCTTCAAGGCGATGGCCGGACTGAAGGGCGTCAAGCTGGTCGGCCAGGTCAAGGACAGTACTGGGCGCGGTGGTACGGCAGTTGAGTTCGCCGAGGCCAAGAGCGTCGGCCAGGTGATCGTCGACCCGAAGACCAGCGCGATCCTGGAGTACACCTTCACGTGGACCGCGGGGCCCAGCAAGGGCAAGGTCACCCACCACACGGTCCTGTCGGCGGGCTTCACCGACAAGATCGGCTGATGTGGAACGGGTGGGCGGGGGCGTTCTCTCCTCGCCCACCCGTGCCGGCCGGATGCGGATACCTACGGCGGATGTGCGGTGACGGGCGACCGGCCGGGCCGGGAACGCGAACGGCTACTTGGCCCCGAGGGCTCAGCCGGTGAATTCGTCGACGCCGAGGGCGAAGTCCCAGTGGCCGACCCCGTTGTTGGCGAGGCTCACCGTGACCAGGCCCATTCCTTCCAGCCAGTGCGCCATCTTCAGGCCGCCGGCGTCCAGCGGGCGCAGCCCGAGGCTCTCGATGAATGCCGCCACGTCCGTCTTGGCCTGGGCGTTGTCACCGGCGATGAAGACGCTGGGCCGGCCCTTCTCCAGGACATTGCGGAAGATGGTGTTGAACCCCTTCACCACGCTGGCGCCGGCCGGGGCCACCTTGGCGACCTCCTGCGCGATCGAGGTCTCCTCGCTGTGGGCCAGCCCGTCGAACGTGGCGTTGAAGGGGTTGCTGATGTCGACGATGACCTTGCCCGCGAGGGCGTCCCCGTACTCGGTGACGACCGGGACGACACCGTCGGCCAACAGGGCCGTGATGACGATGTCCCCGGCCGGGACGGCGCCCCACTTGCCCGTCGTCGCGCCGCCGCCCAGGGCCTTCGCCAGGTCAGCGGCCTTGGACTGATCGCGTCCCATGACCTCGACGGTGTTGCCGCCCGCCACCGCGAGCGTGCCGATGGCACGGGCCATGTTCCCCGTACCGATGAGGGTGATGCTGCTCATGAGGTGTGCTCTCTTCCTGTTGCGTTCCCGGTGGGTGGTTCAGATGGCGGTGGTGCCGCCGTCGGCGACCAGCTCCAGGCCGTTGACGTAGCTGGAGTCGTCGGAGGCGAGGAACAGGGCGACGGCGGCGATTTCTTCGGGGTGGCCCATCTCTCCGCGGGGGATGAGGGACTCGAACTGGCGCTTGGTGGCCTCGTCGAAGAGTTCTGCCTGCTTGGCGGTGGCGACCTGGCCGGGGGTCAGGACGTTGACCCGGATCTTGCGGTCGCGCAGTTCGTTGAGCCAGACGCGGGCCCAGGCCTGCTGGACGGCTTTGCTTCCCGCGTAGAGGCTCCAGCCGGGGAAGGCGCCGAGGGAGGCGTTGGATCCGGTCATGAGGATCGAGCCGTTGTCGTTGATCAGCGGCAGTGCCTTCTGCACGGTGAACAGGGTGCCGCGCGCGTTGAGCCAGAAGGCGCGGTGGAACTGCTCTTCGGTGATCTCGCCGAGGGCGGCGGGTTCGCCCATCCCGGCGCTGGCCCACAGCACGTCGATCGAGCCCTTTTCCCGCTTGACGGTGTCGAACAGGCGGTCCAGGTCCGCCAGTTCGGCCGCGTCACCCTGGACGGCGGTGACGTTGCGGCCGATCAGCTTGACGGCGTCGTCCAGTGCTTCCTGCCGCCGGGCCTGGATGAAGACGTGCGCTCCTTCCTCGACGAACAGCTTGGCGCCGGCCAGTGCCATGCCGGTGGATCCACCGGTGATCACCGCTACCTTGCCATCGAGCTTTCCCATGACTACTCCATTGAATTGATAGGTATCCGAATCGGGTATCCGAATGAATTGACGAGGGTCCGAAACGATAAACCGGTGTAATTTGAACCCTTGTCATTTCCCGACTCGTTGCGATTCGGGTCCCAGAAGTCAGCCGGCGGGGAAATAATGGCCGTTGTCCAAATCGGCGAGCAGGCCGGGCTGAGCGGGTTCCCAGCCGAGGGTCCGGCGGGTGATGAGATTCGACGCCGGGTAGCTCTGCGTGACTATGTTCGCGAGGAATCCGAAATATCCCGGCACCATCAGGATGTCCGCGGGAACGCTTACGACGGGCAGGCCCAGACGGCTGCCGATGGCCTCGGCGATCTCGCGGAACGGGATGCCCCCGTCCCCGTCCCCGACTGCGTGCCAGTACTTGCCGGCCGGCCCCTTCTCCAGCGCCAAGCGGAACAAGGAGGCGACATCGCGGATGTGCACGGCGTTCCACAGGTTCGCGCCGTCTCCGGGGTAGCCGACGAAGCCCTTCTCCTTCGCGAGCGCGATCAGCACGGGGAGGAAGCCGGCACGATCGGTCGTGCTGTGCGCGATGTTGGCGATCCGTACGATCGAAGACCGCACCCCCTGCTCGGCGAGGCCGACCACGGTGGTTTCCACGACGTTGCGAATCCGCAGGGTGCCCTTGTACTCGTCGCCGCTGGGAAGGGCCGGGTCCTCCTCGGTGACCGGCCGGCCCAGGTCCCCGCCCGAGCCTATGCTCCCCGCTGCGACCAGCGGCTTTCCGGTTCCCGCGAGTGCCTCGCCGTACGCGAGCATGATCGGGAGCTCCGCGGCGGCCACGGCGTCGAGCCCGCCGGAGGGAAGCAGGTCCTGCCGGTGCGCGACGTGGATGACGCCGTCGGAGTCCGCGGCCGCTTCCTTGAGTCCGTCGAGATCCTGCAGGCTGCCGCGACGCACCTTCGCGCCGAGCGCGGACAACGCCGCCGCGGCGGTGTCCGACCGGGCCAGACCGGTGACCTCGTGCCCGGCGGCGATGAGCTCGGGGACGATGTACGAACCGGAATGGCCGGTCCCGCCAGTGACGAAAACGCGCATGGTGCTGCTCCTTGTGGGTGCGGTCAGTTGAGGCGAGCGCGGTCAGCTGAGAATGCTGACGCCGAGGGAGAAGTCGGTGTGCTTGACGGAGTGGGCGATGAGGCCCAGTTGCAACAGGGCGACGTTCTCCAGCGCCCGCGCCATCGGCAGTTCCCCGGTGTCCATCGGGCGTAGCCCCAGGCTCTCGATGAACGCCGACACGCGTGCCTTTGCCTGCGCGTCGTCGCCGGCCGTCCCGACAGTGGCGGTGCCGAGCGCGCCGGCCGTGTTCCCCAGGCCGATAATGCTGATGCTGCTCATTGGTGTGCCTGCTTTCCGGAGCTGGACAGGATGTCATGCCCACCCCGTCGTTATTGACGATTGCGTCGTCGATGCCGCCGAATTCTTTTGGCGAATTCTCGTGCCGAATACCTGTGCAGAATTATCGTGCCGAATTCGCTTCGGCCCCATGAGGTACCTATTCAGGCTGCCATTTGCCTGAACTGGTGTCCAAGACTTCTTTTGGTCGTGGTGATACCCTGAATGCATCACCAGGCCGGGAGGCGTCATGGATCTGGATCTGGACCTGCGCAAACTGCGTTACTTCGTCGCCGTGGCCGACCGATTGCACTTCGGTCACGCCGCCGATGAGCTGCACATCGCGCAGCCGGTGCTCAGTCGGCAGATCCGTGCGCTGGAGCAGGATCTCGGCGCCTCGCTGTTCATCAGGGATCGGCACGGCGTGGCGCTGACCGACGCGGGCCGACAGCTGCTGGCCGACGCCGGTCCGCTGCTCGCCTCCACGCACGCGGTCCGCCGCCGGGTGTCCGTGGCCGCTCGCGGCAGTCGGCGGCTGATGGTCGGTTTTCGGGCCGGCATCCCGGTCATCCCGGCGGCGCGGGCGTTCGAGGCCCGGCACCCGGACGTGATCGTGGACGTGCAGCGGATCGAAGGGGACGAGCAGGCCCCGATGCTGCTCGACGGCCGCATCGACGTCGCCTATGTGCGGCTGCCCATCGACGAGACCGGCCTGCGTGTCACCCCGCTGTACACCGAGCCGCGGGTGGCGGTGCTGCCCGCCGGCCATCGGTTGGCCGGCAAGGAGGAGCTCACCGAGGCCGACCTGGCCGGCGAACCGCTGGTCTGGCATGCCGACCCGAGCACGCAGCCCACCAGGCGCCCGCACCCCAACGCCGGGTACCTGGTGCGCGGGGTGGACGAGACGCTCGAGCATGTCGCGGCCGGCCGGGGCATCTCGTTCCTGGCCCGTTCGGCGTCCGTGTTCTCCTCCCATCCGGACGTCGTCTATGTGCCCATCCCGGATCTGGCGCCCGACCAGGTGTGCCTCGCGGCGGCGGCCTCGCGCACCTCGCCGGTGGTCGATGACTTCTTCAGCGCGGCTCAGTCGACGGCCGAGGTCACGGCAGAGTGCGGGAACTATGAAATGTGGCAACTCGGAGGCGATGCCATTTCCTAGTGCTAGGCGTCTTTCCTGGTGCTAGGCGTCAGGGAGCGAAGCCGCCAGATCCTCGCGCTAGGCGTCAGAGAGCGAAGCCGCCAGATCCTCCCACGCCGCGTGCACATCCGCCCCGACCATCCCGAACTGCGTGATGACAGCGACGCATTGACCGTCCGCGTCGTCGAGTTCGAGCGCCGAGGTCGGACCGTGCGCCGCCGCGGAACGCACGAGATGGCACGCCCGGACACCCGCCAGGTCGATCTCCACCGAACTCTCCGCGAGCGCCGCGAACACCCGCCCGCCCACGGTCCGATCGGTGACGTGGACGCGGCCGGCGCACGCCTGCATGGCCGCCGGGGCGAACACCGCCACCCCGATGGGCAGTCCGACGGAGCAGACGTGGTCGAGCACCGACGCCACCACGTCGATCTCGATCGGCCGGTGTTCACCACCGCGATAGCGGTGGAACGCAGCGCGCCGGGCCACCCCGCCGTCCGTCAACACCGCATCCAGCTGGGCGAGTTGATCACCGTCCTCCCACGCCGGAACCTCGGGAGGCGCGGACTCTACGGCGGTCCGCGCGCCGGCGCGGACCGTGGGCGCCAGGCCGACCAGCAGCCGGTCACCCTCGGACAGCAACCGCCCCTGATGTACGGTCCGGCCCGACGCGTCGAGCAGGCGCAGCGTGACCGAGTCCGTGCCGCCGTCCCGCGCGACCACCGCCGTGTCGATCCCGGCGCCGTCGATCCGCAGCGCGATCGAACCCGGCCGGACGGCGAACGCCTCGCCGCGCAGGCTCGGTTGGGCGTAGCTGCCCGCCTGGTCGATCCGGGCGACCGGCCCGCCGGTGACCGCCTGGACGTACTGGAACAGCGTCAGGCAGCGCGCCAACTCCGGCATCCGCGCGTCGATCAACCGCGAACTGCCGCTACGGCCAGCGCTGTTGTTGCCGCCCCGCCGACCGCAGCATCCCTCGAACCCACAACCCTGCTGGTCGGTCATCCTCAGTACACGTCCCGTACATAGCGCTTGGCCCGCCGCAGATCCGCGAGGTACTCCGCCGCGTCGTCGTCGCCTCGCCCGCGCTGCTCGGCCACGACACCCAACAGCGCCGTCTCCACGTCCTTCGCCATCCGCGAGGCGTCGCCGCAGACGTACACATGCGCGCCGTCCTCCAGCCAGCCGTACAACTCCCCTGAGCGTTCCCGCATTCGGGTCTGTACGTACACCTTCTCGGCCTGGTCGCGGGAGAACGCGAGGTCGAGTTCGGTGAGCACGCCGCGCGTCCGGAGTTCGCTCAGCTCGTCCTCGTAGACGAAGTCCGTCTCGCGGTTGCGGTCGCCGAAGAACAGCCAGTTGCGGCCGGCGGCGCCCCGCGCGGCGCGCTCGTGCAGGAAGCCGCGGAACGGCGCGATGCCCGTGCCGGGGCCGATCATCACCATCGGGGCGTCGTCGTCCGCCGGGACGCCGAACGAGGCGTTGGGCTGCACATATATGCCTACGGTCGCGTCCTCGCCGCCGACCCGATCCGCGAGGTACGTCGACGCGACGCCCTCGTACCGGCGTTGCCCGGCGCCGTAGCGCACCGACGCGACCGTGAGGTGGATGCGGTCCGGGTGGGCGAGCGGGCTCGACGAGATCGAGTACTGGCGGGCCTGCAACGGCCGTAGAAGAGGGAGGAGTTCGGGCAGGGTGGGTGCGGTGGTGGGGTCGGTGGTGCGGAGGAGGTCGAGGACGTCTCGGCCCCACAGCCAGGAGTCCAGGTCGGAGCGGGTACCTTGCGCCACCACCGCCGCCAGTTCGCCGGACGGGGCGCGTTCGGCCAGCTCGGCTATCAACTCCTTTGACGGGGTGCGGATTTCGCGTTCCGTGCGCAGGAGCCGCGCAGCCTCCTCGTCGCCGGTCGCGCCGAGGTGCTCCAGCAGGGCGCCGACCAATTCCTCGTCGTTCAGCGGTACGACGGCCAGCGCGTCCCCCGCCGCGTAGGTGATGCCGCTGTCGGCGAGGTCGAACTCGTAGTGGCGGATCTCCTTCGCGCTGTGCGGGGCAGAGAGGAGCCGGTTCACCGCGAGGCGGGAGCGGTACGGGTTGCGCTTGTTCCATGGGGAACGGGTCGGGGCGGCGGCCGTATCCACCTCCACGTCCGTGCTCTTCGCGCCGGTCTCCGCCACCAGTCGGTCCAGGACCGCTGTCGTCCATTCCGTCGCCGGGTCCTCGAAGTCGACGTCGCAGTCGACGCGTTCGTGGAGTCGGCCTGCCCCGAGTTGTTCGAGGCGGGTGTCGATGAGTTTCGCCGCCTGGCAGAAGTCGTCGTAGCCGCGGTCGCCGAGGCCGAGGACGGCGTAGCGCACTCCTTCGAGGCGCGGTGCCGTGTCGGACTGGAGGGATTCCCAGAACAGGGCCGCGTTGTCGGGGAGTTCGCCCTCGCCGTAGGTCGAGGTGATCACCAACACGTGGGACATGGCGGCCAGTTGGTCGGGGGTGACCTCGTCGAGCGCGGTGGCGGTGCCGCCGAGGCCGCGGGTGCGGGCCGCGGCGACCAACTCACCCGCCAGGAACTCCGCGTTGCCGGTCTGGGTGCCGAACAGGACGTCGATCGTGGCCGTGGGCGCGGGGGCCGACGCGCTCTCCCGGCGTCCGGCGGCCGCGATGCCGGCGATGAACCCGGCCAGCCACGACTCCTGTTGGGCGGAGAACGGTGCGTCGGCCGGGATGAGGGCACCGGTCGGGGGCATGAGGGTCACGCGGTCACCGTCTCGGTCGGGGCCTGCGGGATACGGGTGTGGCGGGCGGCGAGGTCGTCGAGCGCCGCCGTGGCGAGCAACTCGTCGAAGCGGGCGGCGCGTACGCGGTCGGCGTTCTTCGTGTGCTGGTGGATGATCCAGCCGTAGGTGCCGGGGGCGTCGACGCTCAGGTTGTTGCGCTGGCGGAGGGCGCGCTTGTAGTCGTCGAGGCGCTTGCTCGCGATCAGGGTCGCCAACTCGCCGTCGTCGAACCGCTCCAGCGTGCCGCGCAGATACTTCACCACCCGCTGCTTGACGAAGAAGTCCTCGGTCAGGACGAGGTTGCGGACGGCCTCCGTGACCCGTGGATCATCCGGGCCGCTGGCGCCCGGCACTCGCTGGAGCGCCAGGTCCTGTGCGACGCCGAGCACCGTGTACGACGACAGGAGCGAGAACATGTCGTCGCTGCCCTGGTCGCCGAACGCCGGTGCACGGCCGCCGAGTACGGTCCGGTGGTCGCGGTAATCGACCTTGAACGCACGGAGTTTGTCGGTGGCGATCGAGGTCGCCAGTTCGTCGAGCAACTCGTTGCGGGTCGCGGCGGCGAGGATCTCACCGGCGTCCTGGTACAGGAGGAGCGACCTGGGCATCCCGCAGTACACGTACTGCCGTTGAGCCTCCCAGTCCGCCAACAGGCGTGCTGCGAGCGGGGAGTTGGTCGCCTCGACATGCCACGCCAGCAGCAGTCGTACGGCCTCCTCGTGGAAGGCGCCGTGCGCGGTGTCGGTTACGGGGAACACGAGCAGGGAGTCGGCGCTCACCCGGTCGGCCAGCTCGCCCAACGGGTCGTACTGGTACAGGAATCCGCCGCTCATGCCGTTGCCCAGGCCCTTGCCGAAGCCGCCGAGGTTGAGGACCGTACCGCCGGTCATGTACTCGCAGGCGAAGTCGCCGAGGCCCTCGACTACGGCCGTGGCACCGGAGTTTCGTACGGCGAAGCGATCACCGGCCTCTCCCTGTACGAAGGTTCGCCCGCCCGTCGCGCCGAACAGCGCGAAGTTCCCGACGAGGACGTTGCCGCCGCGCTCGGTGCTGCCGCCGCCGGGGGCGCGGACCACGATCCGGCCGCCGCTCTGGCTCTTGCCGACGCCGTCGTTCGCGGTGCCGGTGTGTTCGAGGGTGATGCCGTCGTTGCAGAAGACGCCGTACGACTGTCCGGCGGAGCCGGTGGTGCGGATGCGGACCGCGTCGTCGACGAGGCGGCGACGGCCCCGGTCGTCGGTCGTGAACGCGGGCGAATCGGGGGCCTGTTGGTGGTTGAGCAGGCGTTCGACGTCGATGGAGAGCTGGCCGCCGACCGACTTGTCGCTGTTGCGGAGGTGGATGTTCTCGACGAGGAGGGCCGGTTCGCGGCGGTCGACGAGTGCGGTGCGGACGCGTTCGATCAGGGCGTCGTCCGTGGTGAAGTCCTTCTCCAGGTACTCCGGTTCGGCTATGACCTTCTCGGGCACGCGGGCGAGCAGGTGCCGTACGTCGAGGCGGCCGACGCTCGCCGGGTGGTCGAGGAGTTGGAGCAGGTCGGTGCGGCCCCGGGCCTCGCGCAGGGAGCGCAGGCCGAGGCGGGCGAGGATCTGGCGGACGTCGTGCGCGATGTTGAGCAGGTACTGCGCAAGGGCTCGCGGATCGCCCTCGAACGCCTCGGAGTTGGTGGTGAGACCGGCCGGGCACTTCACGTTGCAGTTCTTCGCCATGACGCAGCCGAGCATCATGAGTGCCGTCGTACCGAACTCGAAGCTGTCACCGCCGAGGAGCGCGGACGTGACGACGTCGCTGCCCGTCTGGTGGGCGCCGGAGCAGCGCAGGACGACCTTCTGCCGCAACCCGTTCGCTACGAGGGCCTGGTGGACCTCGGCGACGCCGATCTCGGCCGAACGGCCCGCGTACTTGAGGCTGGTGACGGCCGCCGCACCCGTACCGCCGGTGTTTCCGGCGACGTTGATGACATCCGCGCCCGCCTTCGCGACACCGACCGCGATCGTGCCGATGCCCTCCGAGGACACCAGCTTCACGATGACCCGGACGCGCGCGGCCTTGCAGTCGTGGATGAGCTGGGCCAAGTCCTCGATGGAGTACGTGTCGTGGTGCGGGGGAGGGGAGATGAGCTCGATGCCGGGGGTGCCGCCGCGGGCCGCCGCGATGTCGACGGTGACCTTCGGCGCGGGCAACTGGCCGCCCTCGCCCGGCTTCGCACCCTGCCCGATCTTGATCTCCAGTTCCTGGAGCATCGGGTCGGCGAGATAGCCCGCCCAGATCCCGAACCGTCCCGACGCGAACTGCTTGATCCGGGAGCCGCGGATGGTGCCGTAGCGGGAGCGGTGTTCGCCGCCCTCACCGCTGTTGGACATCGCGCCGACCATGTTGGTGCCGTGCGCGACGGCCTCGTGCGCGGTGGCGACGAGCGCGCCGTGGCTCATCGCGCCGGAGGCGAGGGCGCGGGTGATCTCGTGCGCCGGTTGGACGTCGGGGAGTTGGCGGCTGGGGGGTGCGCTGCGGAGGAGGGTGAGGAGGCGGGCGGCGGTGCCGGTGGCGGTGACCGTGACTCCGTCGGCGTCCGCGGGGAGAGTCGTCTTGACCTCGCCGGGGTGCGCGAGGGCGAGGCCTTCGGCGAGGGCGGTGTGCAACTCGGTGCCGGGGAAGGAGAGTTGCAGACGGACACTCACCGTGTCCGTGTCCGTGTCCGTGTCCGTGGCCTTGTCCGGCGACCGCTCGACGACGGTCGTGACGACGCCCCTGACCGTCACGCTCGCGTTGCCGCTCGTCGAGAACCGGCCCAGCTCGCGCGCGAACTCCTCCGCCGTGCGCAGCCCCGTGACATCGGCCGGCAGCGCGAGCACGTCACGCAGGGCGGACGGGCGGCGCGAGCGCTCCTCGTACGTGGTCCGGAGGAAGGCGCGGTACCCGGGCGTGATCCGGAACGAGTCGATCTCGGCGTCGCTGAGCGCGTCGTAGCCCGTGTTGCGATAGGCGGCGTCGGTGATGCCGAAGGCGTCGTCGAGCTGGCCCAGGGTGAGGAGGCGGAGGCCCTCCGGGTCGCTCTCGCGCCCGAACTCCGGGCGTTCTTCGGCCATATCGCCGAAGCCGCGCACGGCCGAGACGCCGAAGGAGTGCCCGGCGCCGTCCGACCGTTCCTTGAACAGGCCCAGCAGCGGCACCTGTTGCTCGGTCTCTACGGCGCGGGCCCGCTCGTGCCACTCGGTCGCGGCCTGGGCGATCCGCGCGAACCCGACCCCGCCGACCGGGGCGTCCATGTGCGGGAAGGCCCGTGCGAAGACGTCGTCGCGGGTGTCGAGGTAGTTCGGTTCGAAGAACGCGCCACCGATGTAACTCTCGGCCGTGCACAGCCCGACCCGCCCCATGGTCTTGGCGAGGGCCTTCTCGGCGGCCTTGCGGAACCGTGCCAACGCCCGGTCGGTCTCGGTGACTTCGCCCGCGGGCGCCGGTGCGCTGGGGTGCTTCTCCTCGGCGCGCAGGCGTGCGCTGAGGCTGTAGACGGCGGAGGCGCCGAAGCCGAGGGCGGTGGCGACATGGTGCGAGGACGGCAACTGGCCGCTCTCCGCCACGATCGAGACGCGCAGCCGCAGCCCGGTCTCGATGAGCCGCTGGTTCACGGCGGCGACGGCGAGGACGACGGGGAGCGGGGCGCGCGTGGACGAGATCGCCCGGTCGGTGAGGACGGCGATGCCGCCCTGCCGGGTCGCGAACTGCTCGACGTCGTCGCAGAGTTGGGTGAGCGCGGTGCGCAAGGCGTCGGCGTTGGCGGTCTCGTCGCCGACGACCGGGTCGTAGAGCATGTCGAACCGTTCCAGCGGGACGATGCGCTGGTCCCGTAGCCGCACCATGTCGAGGTGGCCCAACACGGGCGAGGACACGACGAGTTGGCGTCCGCCGACGCTGTCGGCACTCCCCGTGCCGTCGGGCTTGGGACCGAGGGCGACGCGCATGCTCATGCCGTCGGCCTCGCGGATGCTGTCGAGCGGTGGGTTGGTGACCTGGGCGAAGCGCTGCGAGAAGTATTTCGCCATGCCGCCCTCGGTGTCGCTGAGCGCGTTGATGGCGTTGCCGTAGCCCATCGCGGAGATGCGTTCCGAGCCGTTGGCGAGCATCGGGTCGAGCAGGAAGCGGAAGCTCTCCTGGTTCAGCGAGTACGCCACGTACCGTCCGGCGAGGGCGAGATCGCCGTCGTAGCCGAGGGTGGTCGTGCCGCGGTAGTAGTCGGGGGCGGGCAGGTCGTCGAGGTTCACCCGTGCGGCGTCGAGGAGTTGGGAGTACGGGCGGCGGGTGGCGAGGGCGTCGAGGACCTCGCGGGTCCGCATCCGGCGCCCGGTGCGGTGGTCGACGACGAGCATGCCGCCGGCCTCGATCCGCCCGCGATGCACAACTTCCCCGTCCGGGAAGGCGACTTGACCGGCCTCCGAGGCCACCATCAGGTACTCGGCGGTCTCGACGGTACGGAGTGGGCGCAGCCCGAGCCGGTCGAGGCGGGCGCCGATGACGTCGCCGTCGCTGAAGATGACAGCGGCGGGCCCGTCGTTCTTCTCCTCGTAGAGGGAGAAGTATTCGAGCATGTCCCGTACGGCGGCGGGCAGGTTGCGATCGTTCTCCCAGGCGGGCGGCATGAGCGACACGACGGCCTCGACGAGGTCCAGGCCGTCGTCGAACACCCGGCTCTGGAGCGTCTGATCGAGCCGACTGGAGTCTGATTGCCCGGGTGGCCGCACGATGCTCCGGGTCCGGGCGTGCGCGAGGGCCTCGTCGCTGAGGCGGTTCTTGCGGTCGGTGTTCAGCTCCCCGTTGTGTGCCATGAGACGGAAGGGCTGCGCCATGGTGGGGTGCGGCTCGGTGTTGGTGGAGAACCGGGTGTGGAAGTAGAGGGAGCGGACGGAGTGCCGGGGGTCGAGCAGATCGCGGAAGTACCCAACGATCTCACCGGAGTTGAGGCGCCCCTTGAGCACCTGGGTACGAGCGCTCAGTGACAGCGGGTACAGCCCGGCGTAGGTGTCGTCGGCGTAGGCGACGGCCTCGATCGCGAGCAGGGCGCGGTGGGCGGCGGCGTCGACGTCGGCGCGTGTCCAGTCGGCCGGGGCGCGGAACACCCACTGGACGATGGGTAGTTGGTGTGGCTCGGCGGCGGGGCGGGCGACGTTGTGGTCCACGGGGACGTCGCGCACGAGCAGTACGTCGAAGCCCTGGTCGGCGATGCTGCGGCCGACGAGGTGCAGGGCGGCTTCGGGACGGTCGGCGTCGGTCGGCACGAAGCAGTTGGCGACGCCGAAGTGCCCGGCGCGCAGCGCCTTTCCGGTGAGCGCGCTGAAGAACTCCACCGACAGGTCGACGCTCACCCCCGCGCCGTCGCCGACGCCCTCGGCGGATTTCCCGCCCCGGTGCGGGATGGCGCGGAGTGCCTCGTCGCCCTTGACGATGACGTCGTGGCTCGGCACCCCGTCGAGACGGGTGAGGAAGCCGACGCCGCAGTCGCTGTGGTCGCGGGCAGGGTCGTACAGACCGAAGGTGGAGTGATTCACGGGCCCGTCCTGTGAGCGGTTCCGGCGGAGGACGGCCAGGCTGCGTCGGTGGAGCGCTTGCCGCGGGCGGACCGGTGAGGTGGTCTGGGCCCTGGGTGGTGCGAGGGTCTACGGTAAGGGTTACCTAACTTACTCTGCAAGTGTGCAGCCTGCACATATCTGGCGGCCGAGCCCGGCGGCCGGGGCCGGTCTCGGCATCCTTCGGAGCTCGGGCACCCCTCGGAGCTCAGGCGCGGGGACACCGTTCGCCGCTCTTCACCACGGTCACCGCGACAAGGGCGGTCACGGCATGCGTTCCGGGCCCCGGTATCTGGGAGCACACCGTCCAGTCGCCGGCGAGCAACTGGGGCCGGTCTTCAGGGCCGGCGTCCTGGGACTCGACGCGGTTGAAGCCCTGGGCGCGGGCCCGGTCCAGCGCGTGGGACAGCGTGAGGCCGCGTAGGTCGGGCAGGGCGGCCCGTTGGCGCTTGCTGTGGTTCGACAGGGCCAGCAGAGCGGCGATGATCACGACCGCGACGAGAAACTTGCGCATCGGGCGCTCTCCCGGTGTTCATCCGGCGGGTGACTTCGACACTACGAGTCGGGCGGGCCGGATCTCTGGGTCCGAGGGCGGCACTTCGCGGTGCTCACCGGTACCGCGGTACCGGTGTGTCTCATCCTTGAGGACATACGACAGCGCCCGGCGGCGGGAGACACCGTCGGGCACCGGCTCTGCGGGGCGACTCCGCAAGTCGCTCAGGGGACCGAAGTCCCTTGTCACACCGTGGTTTTGAGGGTCACCTCGATGTTGCCCCGGGTGGCGTTGGAGTACGGGCACACCTCGTGTGTGGCCTTGACCAGCTGGCCGGCGGTGGACCAGTCGAGGCCGGGGAGGTGGACGGCCAGGGTCACGGCGAGGGTGAAGGCGCCGGTGTCCAGGGCGAGGAGGGTGACCTTCGACCGGACTGTGGAGGCGCCGGGTCGGACGCCCTGCTGCGCGGCGACGAGGCGGAGGCCGTTGTGGAAGCAGGCGGCGTATCCGGCGGCGAAGAGCTGCTCGGGGTTGGTCCTGTCGCCGCCGGGCAGCATCCGGATTCCCCGCTGGCCGCACTCATCGGCCCGGTACGGCGTCGGAGGCGGCGCTGCGACTTCTCGTACAGGTGGCCGCCGAGACCGAACACCGAAGAACAGAACCCATCGACAGAACAGAACCCATCGACGTCGCCGAACTCACGCGGCGCTGATCGCCGCGAAGAACCGTTCCAGGCGCGGTTCCCCCGAGTTGTCGAAGACGGTCTCGGGCGGGCCCTGGACGACGACGCGGCCCTGGTCCATGAAGACCACCCAGTCCGCGACCTCCCGTGCGAAGCGCATCTCGTGGGTGACGACGACCATCGTCGTGCCGTCGGCGGCGAGTTCGCTCATCACCGAGAGGACCTCGCCGACGAGTTCGGGATCGAGGGCCGAGGTCGGTTCGTCGAAGAGGAGGACGCTGGGGTCCATCGCCAACGCGCGGGCGATGGCGACCCGTTGCTGCTGACCCCCGGAGAGCTGGTGGGGGTACTTGTGCGCGTGGGCGTCCATGCCGACCTTGCGGAGCAGCTCCCGCGCCCGGCCTTCGGCGGCCAACCGGCCCTCGTACAGCCGCTGTTGGAGTGGGGCGAGGGTGATGTTCTGGAGGGCTGTCCTGTGCGGGAAGAGGTTGAAGCGCTGGAAGACCATGCCTACGCGGCGGCGCTGGGCGGCGAGTTCGCGGTCCCGGCCGCCCATCGGCCTGCCGTCGATCTCCACGCTGCCGGCGTCGGGCTGTTCGAGGTGGTTGAGGGTGCGGACGAGGGTCGTCTTGCCCGAGCCGGAGGGGCCGATGACGGCGACCACCTCGCCGCGGTGCACATCGAGGTCCACGCCGTTCAGGACGGACACCGTGCCGAACGACTTCCGCAGGCCCCGGGCGCGTACGACCGCCTCGCCCTCGTGCGGGGTGCGGGGGCGGGTCCGCCTCGGTGCGGCCAGGACCTCGCCGCCCTCGGGGGTGGCGTCAACTGCCGCTTTCGTACGGCGTTTTCGCACGTCGAGGCGGCGCTCGAGCAGGGCCCTGAGCCGGTCGAAGAGGGTGACCAGGAGGACGTAGTAGACCGCTACGGCCAGCAAGGTCTCCAGGACCAGGAAGTTCTGGGTGTAGAGGCGTTGGCCGACCAGCAGGAGTTCGGCGAGGGAGATGGAGCTGACGAGGGAGGTCAGTTTGAGGATGCTGATGAACTCGTTGCCCAGCGCGGGGAGCGCGACGCGGAACGCCTGCGGCACCACCACATGGCGTTGGACTCCCGCGTAGGGGATGCCCAGGGCCTGCGCCGCCTCGCCCTGGTCCTTGCCCACGGCGAGCAGGCCGCCGCGGTGGATCTCGGCGATGTACGCGGTCTCGCTGAGCACGAGCGCGACCAGGCCGGCGGCGAAGGGGCTGGAGAGCAGGGGCCTCAAGTCGGGGAAGAGTTGCGGGGAGTTGTAGACGAAGATCAGCAGAACCAGCAGCGGCAGGCTGCGGAAGAACCAGACGTATCCGGCGGCGAGCAGGCGTAGCGGACGTAGGCGGGACTGCTGGGCGAGGGCCACCAGGAGGCCCAGTGCCGTGGAGATCACCCAGGCGGAGACGGCCAGTTCGACGACGAGCAGGGCCGCCCGCCACAGGTCGGCGTCCGCGAACAGACCGAACGTGTAACTCCAGTCGAAGCTGCCCATCGTCCGTCAACTCCCCTGAGCCTGGCCGAGGTTGTACTTCTTCAGCAGCTCGGCGTACGTGCCGTCGTTCTTGAGCTCCGCGAGCGCGGTGGTGAGGGTCTTCTTCAGGGCGGTGTCGCCGCGCTTGACCGCCAACCCGGATTGGACCGGGTAGATCAGGGACGTGGAGGAGATGGCGAGCCGGCCGTTCGTCTTGTCGGCTGCCGCCTTCGCCACGGCGCCGTCGGTGACCTGGGCGTCGACCTGGCCGGACAGCAGCGCCTGAGTTCCCTCGGGGTCGGTGCCGAACTCCCGTACGTCCACGGCCTTTTCACCCTTGGCCTTGCACTGGGTGCTCGCCTCGCCGCGCAGCTTCTCGACGATCTGGCCGCCCTTGATCACCGCGACGGACTTCCCGCACAGGTCGGTGACCACGGTCGGCCGGTAGCTGCCCGAGCTCTGCACCACGATCGAGTTGCCGGTGGTGAAGTACGGGATGAAGTCGACCTGCTTCTTGCGCGCGTCGGTGATGTACAGGTCGGACGCGATCACGTCGAAGTGACCGGTCCCGAGCCCGGCGATGAGCTGCTCGAAGCGGGTGTCGACGAACGTGGACTTCAGCCCCGACGCCTTCGCCAGGGCGCGCGAGATGTCGGGGTCGAAGCCCGCCGGGGTCTTGCCGTCGAGATAGGCGTACGGCGGATAGGTCAGGTCCGATCCCACGGTCAGGGTGCCGGCGGTCATCGTGCCCGAGCCGTCCGTCCCGCCGGCCGAGGAGGAACCGCTCGAACAGCCGGAGAGGGCGAGGAGCAGGCCTGCGGCGCCGAGGGCGGTGGTGGAGCGGAAGAGGGTCACGTGCATGAGGAGGCCTCTCGACCGGGAGACTGAGACGGGCAGCGAAACTGTTGAACAATCTGGCTGCTGATGATGGTGACGGGTTGGTGTTTCAGTCAAGTAAAAGGTCGGAATTTCCTGGATATCGCAGATGAGGCACGCTCCTGTTTTGTTCAACAGATAGTGCGCTAGGGTGGGGGCATGTCGACTCTGAACGGCGCGGCGGCAGCCGCCGGACGGCCTGTCCTGGTGACCGATGTGCTGCGTGAACGCATCGTCGAGGGTGAGCTGCCGCCCGGCACCCCACTGCGGGACGTGGCGCTCTCCGCCGAGCTGGGGGTGTCCCGCAACACCCTGCGGGAGGCCCTGCGCACCCTGCACGACGAGGGTCTCGTGGTGCAGCAGCTGCACAAGGGCACCGCGGTGAAGACCCTGGCCGCCGAGGACGTGACGGACATCTACCTCGCCCGCCGCACGCTCGAACTCAGCGCCGTCGACGCGAGCCCGCTCGCCCCGGAACCCCTGCTCGACGCGATGGAGGCCAAGGTCGCCGCCGCCGAACTCGCCGTCGACGCCGAGGCGTGGGACAAGGTCGGCACCGCGTCCCTGCGTTTCCACCAGTCCCTGGTGGCCCTGCTGGGCAGCGCCCGCCTCGACGGCTTCTTCCGGGTGACGATCGCCCAACTCCGCCTGGCCTTCGCGGTGATGGCGGACCAGGGCGCCTTCCAGGCACCGTGGGTCGCCCGCGACCGCGAGATCTGCGACCTGATCCGCGGCGGCCGGCGTATGGATGCCACGGCCGCGCTGCGGCTCTACCTCGACGAATCCGAGCGGATGGTGCTGGATGCCGTACGCGCCGGCTCCCGTACGACCCCTACGACCCGTACGCGGACGGCCCGTACGACTTCTACGACCCGTACAACCCCTACGACCACGGCAGCGAAAGGCAAGCGATGACCTCCCGCACAGCGCCCCCCGCGACCGCCGCGCCCCCCGCGCCCGCGACCGCCGCGACCGCCCCGTCCAAGGCGGCGGCCGCATACCAGGCCACCCAGGGCGGAGCCCTCGACGTCGACCGCGCCTTCTACGACCGTTTCGCCGGGGTGCGCCACGAACTCGTGGACTCCTTCGAGATACCGATCCGCTCCGGCCGCGCCTGGACCGTCCCCGAGGGACACCTGTGCCGGATCGTCACCGTCGAGGGCCCCCAGGTCGGCGACCTCAACGTGTGGAACCTGCACGACCCGCGCGAGCGCATGTGGGCCGCCCGCACCCGCCAGTTGCAGCGCGCGCACATCTCCACCTACGACCGGATCTGGTCCACCCTGCCATTCCTGCGCCCCCTGCTGACAGTCACCGACGACACCCTCTCCGACTACGGCGTGGACGGCGACGGCGGACGCGTGCACGACCTGCTGGGCACCCGCTGCGACCCGTACGTCAACCGCATGCTCACCGGCGAGGACTTCGACTTCCACTGCCACTCGAACCTGGTCCGGGCCGTACTGCCGTACGGGCTCACGGAGTTCGACGTGCACGACGTGCTCAACGTGTTCCAGTGCACCGGTCTCAACGACGACGACCAGTACTTCATGAAGGATTGCCCGGCGCGCGTGGGCGACCACTTCGAGTTCTTCGCCGAGACCGACCTGCTGTGCGCGCTGTCCACCTGCCCCGGCGGCGATCTATCTGTCCCGCTCTGGGGCCCGGACGCCCGCGATCCGTTGGACGTCTGCCGTCCGCTGGGTGTCGAGGTGTACCGGCCCGATCCCGCGCTGCTGGAGGGCTGGAGCTCGCCGGGGAGGGCCGCGTACCAGGGGCTGCACGGCATGCGGCGCCCCGATTCCGTGGACGCCGCCGGCTGAACCTGTCCTTCTGCTTCCCTCTGCTTCCTTCTACCTACTCCTTCTACCTACTTCCTTGCCCCGGCGCAGAGTTCGGTGTCGATCAGCGCGTTCTGCGCCATCTCCGTCGACAGGTCGGGCGCGCCGTCGCCCGTCGCCTCCAGGACCACGGTCCGGCGGCCGTCCGCGCTGACTCCGTCGCGGGTGGTGTAGCCCATCAGGTCGCCGGCGTGGCTGTAGTAGACGCCGCCGCAGGACAGGGGGATCTCCATCAGGCCCAGGCCGTAACGGGCGCCGGGCCAGACGGGGTCGAGGGAGGCGGCTCGCACCGTCGTCTTCATCTCGGCGAGTTGGGCCGGGCGCAGGAGCTTGCCGCCCAGGAGGGCCGAGAAGAAGCGGGTGAGGTCGCTGGTCGTGCTGATCATCGCGCCGGCCGAACCGGCGGCCGTCGGGTTGAGGTCGGTGACGTCGATGGTCGGGCCGCTGTCGCCGAAGTCCGAGTAGCCGTGCAGGTGTTGGCCGGGGATACGGGCCGAGGTGTCGGGCGCGGAGGTGTCGCGCAGGCCCAGCGGGCGGATGATGCGCCGGGTCACCTCCTGCTGCCAGGTGTGGCCGGTGGCCTTCTGGACGATCATTCCGGCCAGGATGTAGTTGGTGTTGGAGTACTCCCACTCGGTGCCCGGCGCGAAGTCCGGGGCGTGCCGCATCGCGATGCCGACCAGCTGTTGTGGGGTCCAGGTGGTGTAGCGGTCCGCCTCGAAGTCCGCCACCGAGCTGATCGCGGGGAAGTCGGCGGTGTAGTTGAACAGTCCGCTGGTGTGGTTCAGCAACTGCCTTACGGTGATGGCGCTTCCGTCGTTGCCGTTGCCGTCCACCACACCGGGCAGCCAGTGTTCGACCGTGTCATCCAGGGATACCCGTCCCTCGCCCACCAGTTGGAGCATCACCGTCGACACGAAGGTCTTGGTGCTGCTCGCGATCCGGAACTTGTCGGTGACCCGGGCCGCCCGGCCGGTCGTGGTGTCGGAGACTCCGGTGGCGGCGTAGCGCCGTCCGCCCGGGCCCGTCGACTGGGCTATGACGGCGACGGTTCCCGTCTTCTGGATGGCGTCCACGCTCCGCTGGAGCGTCGTGGTGCGCTGCCGGGACTCCGTGGTGCGCTGTCGGGACTCCGTGGCGCTCGCCATGGGCGTCGCGAGGCCGAGGCCTACGGCGGCCAGTGCGGCTGCGGCAGTGAGCTGACGGAACGTCATCATGGGCTGTCCCCTTGGGAGTTGGTGGTCGATCGCACCGGCTTGCGGTGTGTTCACCAACCTAGGGAGACGGCACGCGGTGATCGATCCAGCCCGCAGGCCGGTCCGCCGTACAGCCAGCTGTACCAAGGACCCTGGGGACAACCTCAGGTCAGCCGCCGTAGATCCTCCAGGTACCGCAGGACGGCCGCGACCCGGCGGTCCACCTGGTCCGTCGGGGACAGGTCGAGCTTGGCGAAGATGCTGCGGATGTGTTTGTGGACCGCCCCGTCGGTGACGACGAGCTTCTCGGCGATGGCGGAGTTGCCCAAGCCCTCGGCCATCAGGGCGAGTACGTCGCGTTCGCGGGGGCTGAGCCGTTCCAGGCGGGTGTCCTGGCGGGAGCGGGTGAAGAGTTGGGCGACGACCTCCGGGTCGATGGCGGTGCCGCCCGCCGCCACGCGGTGCAGCGCGTCGAGGAACTCCTCGACGCGGCCCACCCGTTCCTTGAGCAGATAGCCGAGACCGCTCACCCCGCCGCCGAGCAGTTCGGTCGCGAAGCTCTGCTCCACGTATGCCGACAGCACGAGCACCGCCAGGTCGGGGCGACGGCGCCGGGCCTCGACCGCGGCGACGATGCCCTCGTCGGTGTGGGTCGGCGGCATCCGTACGTCGAGGATGGCGACGTCCGGCTTGTGGATGTCGATGGCGTCCAGGGCCTCGTCGGGGTTGCCGGCGGTGGCCACCACGTCCAGCCCCTCGGCGCGCAGCAGCAGGGCGAGCCCCTCGCGCAGCAACGCGTCGTCCTCGGCGATCACGATCCGCATCGCAGTCACGCTCCACAGCTCAAGTAGCTCAAGTTCCGCATTGCAGGCTCCGGTTGCTCGTCACGATCCCCAACTCACCGACCACAGGGGAGATCCACGGTCAGGACGGTCGGTCCGCCGGGCGGGCTGGTCAGGGTGAGGTCGCCGTCGTGGGCCGCGATACGGCGGCGGATGCCGGTGAGCCCGGAGCCGCCGTCCGCGTCGGCACCGCCCCGGCCGTCGTCTTCCACGGACAGCACCAGCCGCCCGCCACTGCCGCGTGCCGTGACGACGGCGTGCTCGGCCCCGCTGTGCTTGGCGATGTTGGTCAGGGCCTCGGCGACGACGAAGTAGGCGGTCGCCTCGACGGAGGCGGCGCAGCGTTCGGGTACGTCCACGTCGATCCGGCACGGCACCGCGCAGTCCGCCGCGAGACCGGAGAGCGCGCCCGCGAGCCCCCGGTCGGCCAGCACCGGCGGCAGGATGCCGCGCGCGACCGTCCGCAGCTCGGCCAGCGCCATCTCGGCGGCGGACTGGGCGCGTTCGAGGAGTTCGTCGGCACCGGCCGGGTCGCGGGCCACCATGCGGCGGGCCGCACCGAGCAACACGGCCACGGAGACGAGCCGGTTCTGCGCACCGTCGTGCAACGAGCGCTCGATACGCCGTAGTTCGGTGGCGTGAGCGTCGAGGGCGGCGGCGCGGGTGGCGGTCAACTCCGCCACGCGCAGGGAGAGATCGACGTCCGGACCGGCCGCGAGGAGCCGCCGTCCGGGGCCCGACTGGAGCCGCGCCATGCCGGGTGCCAGTCCCAGGATGATGGCGATCCAGCCCACGCCCAGCAGCGCCACGGCGAGGGCGTCCGGCCAGGTCTGCGCGTTGCCGATGCCCAGGGACGTGGCCGTCGTGTTCTCCGGCATGAACGTCCAGTACAGCGGGAACACGGTGTCCCGTACGGCGGTGATCGGCAGCAGCACGCCGAGCAGGCCGAGCAGCAGCCCGAGGGTGGAGTGCCGTACCAGCCAGCGCAGTTCGCGGTGGGTGGTGGCGTCGACGAGGGCGGCCCGCAGCCGGGTGGGCGGCGGCTGCGGGGCGACGACCTCGGGGCCCCGGCGAGCGAGCCGGGCGCGTTCCCGGCCGGCCAGGGCGTGCAGGGCGCGCAGCGGCGCGGGTGCCATCAGCAGCCCCACCCCGACCACGCTCGTCACGGCGGTGAGGGCCAGCCACAGCAGCAACAGCGCTGCGAGCACAGCTGTGTTGAGGCCGGAGGCGAGCTGGGCGATGGCCTGGCCGGCGGTGCTCAGGGTCCGTAGCGCGATGTCCTTGAAGCTCTCGCGTTGGACGGCCGCTCCACCGCCCGCCTCGCTCGCGCTCGTTGTCATGCGAACGACCCTATGCCGTAAGGGAGTTCCTCGTGAGCGGAGGAAGCGGGGAGTACAGCCTGCTGTACCCCGAACCGGGCGGGCTGCGGGATCGGCCGCGAGGGGTGCCGATCCATAGCGTCGGTGACGACAGCAGGAACGGCACCAGACCCACCTGACCTCGGGAGACACCCCATGCCGCAGCCGACGATCCATCCGACGACCCATCCGATGACCGAGCCGACGGCCACCGATCCCGACCGCCTCACCCCCGGGGACATCGCCCGCACCCTGCTCTGGATCGTGGTGGTGGCCAGCGCGCTCACCAACATGGCGGCCTCCTTCGGCGGCGCCGACACCTGGGTGCACCTGGTGTGCGGCGCGGTCACCGTCCTGTGCGCGGGCACCCTCGTCGTACGCAACCTGCGGGGCCGACGATGAACACCACAGCCACCACAGCCACAGCCACGACCACCGCCGCCATCGCCCTGGAGGGCGTCAGCAAGGCCTACCCCGGAGGCGTACGCGCCCTGGACGACGTGTCGTTGACCGTGGAACGCGGCACCTTCCTCGCCGTGATGGGCCCCTCGGGCTCCGGCAAGAGCACGCTGATGCACTGTGCCGCCGGGCTCGACTCCCCGACGTCGGGCAGTGTCCGTATCGACGGGCACGAGATCGCCGGGCTGAACGAGACCAAGCGCACCCAACTGCGCCGCGAGCGCGTCGGGTTCGTGTTCCAGGCGTACAACCTGATCCCCTCCCTCTCCATCGAGGACAACATCACCCTGCCGCTCCGGCTGGCGGGCCGCACCGCCGACCGCGACTGGCTGCGCACGCTGGTGGAGCGGGTCGGGCTCGCCGCCCGGCTGACCCACCGCCCGGCCGAGCTCTCCGGCGGGCAGCAGCAACGGGCCGCCGTAGTACGGGCGTTGGTGGCCCGCCCGGCGGTCGTGTTCGCCGACGAACCGACCGGCGCGCTCGATCTGCGCAGCGCCCACGAGGTCCTGGACCTCCTCCGCGACCTCGTGAACGACCTGCGCCAGACCGTCGTGATGGTCACCCACGACCCGGCAGCCGCCGCCCGCGCCCACCACGTGCTGGTGATGGCCGACGGCCGCGTGGTCGACGCCCTCAAGGCCCCGACCGCCGACGAACTCGCCGCCCGTCTCGTCGAGTTGGGAAGGGTCTGAGCCATGTTCCGTCTCGCGATACAGATGGTCGGACACCGCGTCACCGCGCTGATCGCCGTGGCCTGCGCGGTCCTCGGCGGCGCGGCCCTGATCACCGGCACCGGCGTCCTCGCCGAGTCCGGCCTCCGCTCCCACCTGCCCGCCGGCCGCCTCGCCGGAGCGTCGGTCGTGGTCGCCGCCGACCAGGAGTTCCACCCGCCCGGCGACCTTCCGCTCGCGCTCCCGGAACGCCGTCGGGTCGCGGCTCAACTGGTAGGTGAACTGGGCCGGTTGCCGGGCGTGACCGCGTCGGTCGGCGACATCGGCTTCCCGGCCGCGCTCGTCGACGCGCACGGTCGGGTCGTGGCGTCGCCGTCCGGAGACCCTCAGGTGTCGGGGCACGGGTGGTCCTCGACGAAGCTGCTGGCAACGGGTGCGCAGGTCACCGGCAGCGCGCCGACCTCTTCCGGCGAGGTCGCGGTGGACAGCGCGACCGCCGCCGCGGCCGGTGTCAAGCCGGGCGACCGGGTCCAGGTCGTCGTCAACTCCCGCCCCGCGAGCGGCTATCGCGTGTCGGCCGTGGTCAACGCACCGGGCGCGGGCGTCTACTTCGCCGACAAGACGGCCGTAGAAATATCAGGTCTGGCCGGTCACTCCGGCCGTGTCGACCTGGTCGGCCTGCGCACCGCGCCCGGTGCCGAGGAGCGGGTGGCCGCCGAGGTCCGTACGAAGCTGAAGGGCACCGGGCTCCTGGCCGTCACCGGGGCCGAGCGGGGCGACACGGCCGCACCCGGCGCCGGCGCCTCGCGCTCGCTGCTGGTGCTGCTCGCCGGTTCGCTGTCCGGGATCGTGCTGCTGATCACCGGGTTCGTGATGGCGAGCGCGTTGGCCGTGGCGATCGGTGGGCAGCGGCGGGACCTGGCGTTGATGCGGGCCGTCGGGGCAACTCCCAAGCAGATCCGGCGGTTGGCCGCCGCGCAGTCCACCGTCGTCGCGGCGGTGGCCGTGGCACCCGGGGTGGGACTCGGCTATCTGCTGGCCGGCCAGTTCCGCGGACTGCTCGCGGACCGGGGCGTCATCCCGGCCGAACTGCCCCTGACCTTCAGCCCGTTGCCCGCGCTCGCGGCCGTCGTGCTGATGCTCCTCGCCGTTCAGGCGTCGGCCCGCTGCTCGGCCTGGCGTACCTCGCGGATGCCGGCCACCGAGGCGGTCGCCGAGTCGCGCAGCGAGCCGCGTGATCCGTCGCGGGCCCGGACCCGTATCGGCGTGGCCGTGATGGTCGTAGCGACTGTCATGTCGGCCCTGCCGCTCTTCTCCCGCACGGTCATCGGCGCTACGGCCACCTCGCTCGCCGGGATCATCGGGGCGATCGGCCTGGCCTTGGCGGGCCCTGCGCTGGTGCGGGGCGTCGGCGGTGCGGCGGCACGAGTGACGAGGTCGGGGGCTTCCGCGCCGACCTGGCTGGCGATGGCCAACCTGCGCGCCTACGCCCTGCGCAACGCGGGGATCGTCTCCACGCTGGCCATGGCGGTCGTGTTCGTGCTGACGTACACCTTTACCCAGACCACCGTGCTGGCCGCGACCGCGCAGGACACCAGTACCGGGACTCTCGCTCAACTGCGCCTGAGCGCACGGGGGTTGGGTGGGCTGCCCGACGACACGCTCGCCGCCGTACGGAAGACGGCCGGAGTGCAGGCCGCCGCTCCTGTCGGGACGACCACTGTGGTGTGGGAGTACAAGCAGTTCGGTGACCCGGCGGCCGATTCGGGTTCGGCGACGATCCTCACGCCGGACGCGGCGGGCGTTCTCGATCTCGACGTGCGGGACGGCAGCCTGAGTCGGCTGTCCGGTAGGACAGTTGCTGTCAGCAGTGAGGTGGCGCGGACGCGTTCCGCGACGGTGGGGCACACGGTGAATCTGGTCCTCGGGGACGGAACTCGCGTCGCTGCCAAGGTTGTTGCCGTATACGGGCGGGGGCTCGGCTTCGGCGCGGTGGCGCTGTCCCACGACCTCGCCGCCGGGCACACGACCACGGCCCTCGACCAGTCCCTCCTGATCCGTACGGACGGCTCGGCGAAGGCCCGGCAAAACCTCACGACCCTCGCCGCCGCCCGCCCCGGGCTGACCCTCGGACCCGCCAACTCCCCTTCCACCGGCGGACTTAAGAACGCCCCACCCGAGGTGTGGATCAACCTCGCGACGATCGTGGTCCTACTCGTCTATCTGCTGCTCAGCATCGCCAACAAGCTGGTCGCGGCCACCGCGCAGAGGCGGGTCGAGTTGGGCGCCCTGCGCCTCAACGGCACGACCCCGCGCCAGATCCGCGCGATGATGCGCCGTGAGGCGGCGATGACGGCGGCCACCGCGCTCACCACCGCCCTGCTGCTCTCCGCGATCCCGCTCGCCCTCCTGGGCCAGGCCTTCCTCGGCCACCCCTGGCCGGCGGGGCCGGTCTGGCTGCTGCCGGGGCTTGCGGCGACGGTCACCGGTATCGCCTTCCTCACCATCGAACTGCCCACGCGGCAGGCGTTGCGGACCTCGCCGGCGGATGCGATTCGGGCGCAGTGAGGGAGCTGCTCGGCAGCGGGGCAAGGGTGTTGCAAGACGCCTGCAAGGAAAGCGCCGTGCGCACCGGGAACCCCCCTTCTCGTCTGAACGAAACGACGAACGACGGGGGATCACGTGTCTGTCGGAACGACGAGACCAGCACTGATCGAACAGGGACACTGGCTGACGGTCCGGGACTGCAAAAGAGTCCTGGTGGTCGTGCACACGGTGACCTTCGCCCAACGCCTGCGCGAGGTCTTCGAGTTGCTGGAGACCGACCTGCGCGTCCAACTGGTCTTCACGATCGCGCCTCATGCCTTCGGCACCGGAGTGAGCGAGTACCTGCACACCCTGGGCATCACCACGGTGCCCTGGGAAGAGGCCCTGCGGGCCGAGTTCGACCTCGCCCTCGCTGCGGGCTTGCGCGGAGTGCACGAACTCCGGGCTCCGATCGTCCGCATCTCGCACGGGGCGGGACACATCAAACTGCTCACCGACGTCAGCCTGTTGGCGCCGGGAGAGCGGAGGTCACCGGGGATGCTCAGCCGCCAACACCTGTTGAACGAGGGGCGGCTGGTCCCGGCGGCGATCGTCTACGCCCATGACCAGGCGCTGGAGGAACTCGCCCTGTCCTGCCCGGAGGCGCTCCCGGTGGCTCACGTGGTGGGCGATCCGTGCGTCGACCGGATCCTGGCCGACCGGCCGAGGCGCGATGCCCACCGCCGTGCGCTGGGGATCGAGGACGGACAGCGGCTCGTGGTCGTCACGTCCACCTGGGGGCCGACCTCGACGTTCGGGCGGCTCGACTCCCTGCTGCCGCAACTGCTGAGCCAACTCCCCGGCGACGACTACCGCGTCGCGATCCTGGTCCACCCCAATGTGTTCGCGGGGCACGGCACCCGACAGGTGCACGGCTGGCTGTCCGGCTGCCAGAGCCGGGGCATCGCGGTCGTCCCGCCGGAGGCCGACTGGCAGACGCTGCTGATCGCCGCCGACGTCATCGTCGGTGACCACGGGTCACTGACCGCGTACGGAACGCTCACGGACGCGGCGATGCTGCTGACGGCCGGATCCCGCCGTGAGGTGTCGGCCACCTCCCCCGCGGCTCTGCTGTCCGCCGTAGCACCCGTGCTCTCTCCGGTGTACCCGCTGGCGGAGCAACTCGACTACGCGGCACAGCTGCACCGCCCCGGTCAGTACGACCAGGTCGCCGCCTCGCTGTCGTCGGCGCCGGGCCAGTTCCACCGGCGGATGCGGTCGGTCGTCTACCGGATGCTCGGGCTGGGCGAACCGGCCCGTCCGCCGTTCGTCGCGCCGCTCCCGCTGCCACCGGCACTGACGCGCTGGCAGATCGCCGCCGGAAGCGGGGCGGCTCGGTGAGCGAGGGGATCGCGGCCCCGGCCCCGGGAGCGGGACCGGACGCAGCGTGGGCCACCGTGTGCTTCTCCGCGCAACCGCCCTGTGCGGCACTGCGGGGTGGCGGGCCGGCCGACCGGGTGTCCTTCGTCGGCTGGCGTTCGGACGCGGCGGACGGTTCGGCTCTCGTACGATCCGACCCGCTGCCCTCGCCCGCGGACTCGTCCGTGGAGCGGCACGGGTATCGGCATCCGTATCCGTATCCGGCGCCCTGCCCGCACGCGGACGGCCCGCTCGGCTGCGATGTGCACCTGTGGGTGGACGCGGACAGCCCGGAACGGACCGGGCTCATGGAACACGCCGATGTGCTCGTGAGCCGTGTGCCGCTGCCGCTCGCGTCGGCTCAACGGCGGGTGCGCGGGCTGCTGTTGGGCCATCCCGGATGTCGTGCGGCCGCCGTGCCCGACACGGCCTCGACGTGTGTCGTCGGCATACGGGAACGGACCGGTGCCGTGTCGTTCGTGTCGTTCGCACGGCTGGAGCGGGGCGGGTCCGACGACCCGCTGCCCGCGCACGTCGTCGTCTCGGTCGTCCACGCCTGGACGGTGAACGGAGGATCGCCGCGCGCGCTGCGTTCCCTCGTACCGATACCGCGTCGCTGACAGTCTGGACGACCGGCCGCGGTGGCTGTCACGGTTGCCGCAGCCGGTCGTCCAGACGCTGAGCGTCCTCGGGGCTCAGTCGGCGGAAGAGCTCCCGGGCGGCCTCGTAGTGCTGTATCGATTCCGCATGATCACCACGTGACTCGGCGGCCTCGCCGAGCCACTCCAGACAGCGCGCCTCCCAGTGCTCGGACCGGGCGTCACCCGCGCGGAAGCGCGTGAGGCACTCCCGCAACAGCTCGACGCCGCCGGCACTGTCCCCGGCGCGGTCCAGGACATGGCCGAGAAGCGCCAGGACGCGGGTCGCCTCGTACGTCTCGCCCAGCGCGTCCAGTTCGGTGCCGGCCCGGCGCAAGTGCTCGGTGGCCGTGGCCAGGTCGTCGGCGGCCAGCGCAGTCTCGCCGAGGCGTCGCCGGGAGAGGGCGGCCCCGCGCCGGTAACCGATCGACTCCCGCAGCCGCAGGGCGTGTTCGAAGTGGTCGCGGGCGTCGTCGAGTTGGTGGTCCAGGAGACCGACGTGCCCCAACCCGCTGAGCGCCTGCGCCTGTTGACGTATGTCGTGGTCGGCGATGGCCAGCTCCAGCGCCTGCCGGTACCAGTCGGCCGCTTCCGGATACCGCCCGGCGTTGCGCAGACCGATCGCGCCGGAGGTGAGCATGCGGCCCTCGCCCTGTCTCGATCCGCTCCGGCGCGCCGCGTCGAGACCCAGACGGTGCGCCTCGATCCCCATCTCGGACGGCCTTAATCGTAGGAAAAGTGGCCAAATGAGGTCCGTCAGGCGCCAACAGGACAAGTCCCAGCCGACTTTGGCCGAGTGCCGTACGGCGCCCATCAGGCCGTTGCGGTACGTGTCCAGCCAGGCGAGCGCCTCCTCGGCACCGTCCAACGGGGCCGGGGCCACGGTCCCCGCCGGGAGGTCGTGCCCCGGCAGTCGGTGGCTCGGCGTGAGGATGTGCTCCGCCGCAGCCGCGCTGACCAGGCACCAGTCTACGAAACAGCGCAGCGTGCGCTCCTGCCGCCCCGCATCCTCCAACTCCTCGCCGAGCCGACGGGCGTGCGGCTGCACCAGGTCGTGGAAGCGGTAGGTGGTCGGTCCCGTCTCCTCCAGGAGATTCGCCTCCACGAGAGCGTGCACCGCGATGTCGGAGGCGTGCCCGGTGTCACGCGCTCCGTCCCCGTCGGCCGCGAGGGCGGTCAGCAACGAGAGGTCGTGACGATCCGCGGGCAGCAGCCCCATCCGCCGGTACAGCGCCCGGCTCTCGTCCGGCAGGATCTCGTACGACAGGTCGAGCGCGGTACGCATCACGGCCTCGCCGTCTACGCGGAGGCCGTCGACGACTCCGCGGCCGTGGGACAGGCTGTAGGCGAGTGCGGACAACGAACGGTGCGGGCGTACGGCGAGTTGTGCCGAGGCCAGGCCGACCGCCAGGGGCAGCCGCCCGCACAACCGGACCACCTCCTGCGCGGCAGCGGGTTCCCTGACCACACGCGTTCCGCCGCCGACCGCCAGGAGTTCGACAGCCGACTCGGTCGACAGTCCGTCCAGCCGATGTACGGACGCCCCGTCGGCCCGCAGCCCGGTGAGCGCGTTTCTGCTGGTCACCACGGTGAGTCCGGCGGGCGTAGCGAGCAGCAGCGGACGTACTTGGGCGGCGGTGAAGGCATTGTCCAGCACAACCGCGAGCCGTAGTTCCGCTGTCACGGAGCGCCACAGGGCGCTGCGCTGGGCGGTGCCCGCCGGTACCGACGACATGCCCAGCGCGATGAGGAAGGCTTCGAGCACCGTGCCCGGGGAAACGGGTCCGGTCTCCCCGTCGGCGGCGTGACCGCCCAGGTCGGCGTAGAGCTGGCCGTCGGGAAAGCTGCTCGCGTGCTCCAGCAGCCAGTGGCAGACGAGCGCGGTCTTGCCGATGCCGGCGAGACCGGTGACCACCAGGATCCGGGCCGCGTGTGCGGGCGACCGGGTGCGTACCTCTTCCAGGATCTGCCGGTCGGTTTCACGGTCGATGAACCGGGCTGTGACGGGCGGGAGTTGACGAGGAACCGGGAGGTGGGGCCGGGGTTCGGGCCGGGTGTGGAAGTGGATGCCACCGTGGATGTCGCGGGCCTGCACACTGGGGCCGTGCAGCACGGAGCCGCCCCCGATGACGTTGCTGACGGCCGTGGACCCGGGCGGTGAAGGCGGTGAGGGCGGTGCGTGACGCCGTAACCACTCCGTCAGCGCGTAGTCGATCCCCACGTCGTGTGACGCGATCCGGTCGAGCTCATGGGCCAGTCGACGCCAGGCCGCAGGTGTCCGCTCCCCTCGTGCGTCACCGGCGGACCAGAGCCGGGCCACCGCCTCATCGCTGTGGGCCGCGGCTTCCACGACACGTGCCAACTCGTCGCGGGCGGGGGAGTTTTGGTCCGCGCCGCAGGCCACGAAGGCCGAGTACAGCGCCTCCGGCCCGCCGAAGGGGGAAGCGTTCACGCGCGTGGCTCCTTTCGAGGGCCGACCGAGCGGCACTCGAAATCCCCTCCCCATTCCGGACGATGAACGAACAGACCAGCATTCAGATCGATCAATTCTGGACGTAATACGTCCTCAAGTCGGCCTTCTTGGCGGGTTCATGGCAGGCTCGTATGTCCAATCAGCAGAAAGGCCCTACCGGCTGGAGGACGCTGGTGGAGTTCGAGATTCGACTCTCGGGATCGGTCGAAGTACGAGCCGCCGGCCGCCGCAGCGATCTGGGGTCGACGAAGACCCGCGTCACCTTGGCCGCCCTTGCCTGGGACGCGGACCGCAGCGTGAGTGTCGACACTCTGATCCACCGGATCTGGGACGACCACCCACCGGTCAAGGCGCGAGAGGCGCTGCACGCCCATGTGTCGAGGATCCGCCGTGCCCTGCGGATCGCGGGCGGCGACGCACCCGCGATCGTCAGCCGTACGAACGCATATGTGATGCGTGTCGACCCGGACTGCGTGGACCTGCGCTGCTACACGAACCGCGTCACCCAGAGCCGTTCTCTCCGGGAGAGCGACGAAGAAGCGGCATTACACCTGTTGGACCGGGCGGACGCCGTCTGGTACGGCGAACCTCTGGCCGGGATCGCGGGATCCTGGCCCGAGCACCTGCGCGCTGCCGTGGGCGAGACGAGCCTGGCCGCGGCGATGACACGAGCCGACATCCTCATCGATACGGGACGGTTCGCGGACGCCGTTCCCGTCCTGCTGCCGCTGATGGAAGAGCATCCTGTCGACGAGGCCATGGCCGAGCGCCTGGCCGTGGCCCTGTACGGCAGCAGCCGTACGGCCGAGGCGACGAGACTGCTCCAGCGCACCCGGCAACGCGTCGTCCGTGACATCGGCCTCGACGCCGGCCGTCGTCTGCACCGGGTCCACCAGGGCATCCTGGCGGGGACACCCGCGAGGGATCTGCCGCGATACGTGGACGGCGGCGAGGCGGTGTCGTCCGTACGGCCGACGAGTCGGGCTCCGGACAACCTGCCGCGCGACGTCCCGTGGGTCGGCCGGCGCGACGAACTGGGGCGGCTCGGCGCGGTCCTGCGAGAGGGCGACAGCGCGAGGGGCGTCGTGGTCACCGTCGAGGCGATCCACGGGATGGGCGGTGTCGGCAAGACTTCGCTCGCCGTGCACGTAGGGCACCAACTCCGGGACCGGTTTCCGGACGGGCGCCTCTTCGTGCATCTGGGAGGGCACGCTCCCGACCGGACGGTACCCACCCCTGCCCGGGTGCTCACCGAACTGCTCCGTCTGCTCGGCATGAACGTGAAGGAACTCCCGCGCGAGACGGACGAGTTGGTGGCCCTGTGGCGCTCCTCGGCCCGGGACCGCCGCATGCTGGTGATCCTGGACGACGCCGTCGACTCGGACCAGGTCCGGCCGTTGCTCCCCGGAGCCTCGCCGACGGTGGTCATCGTGACCAGTCGACGCAGGCTCCCCGGGCTGCCGGGAGTGCGGGCACTGGCGCTCGACGTACTGCCTCCCGAGGACGCCACCGCTCTGTTCGCACAGCGGCTGGGGAGACCCGTCGGAAGCAGTGAAGCGGACCTCGCCGATATCGCAGACATCGTCCGCATCTGTGACTACTTGCCGCTGGCCGTCGAGATAGCCGCCAGCCGGCTGCTCGCCCGTCCGTCGTGGACCCCCGCAGACCTGCTGCGGCAGTTGGGCGGGGGCGGTGGACACCTCGCCGAACTACGGGACGGCGAACGGACGATGACGCATGTCTTCGAGCTCAGCTACCGCGCGCTGAACGCCGAACAGCAACTGGTCTTCCGACGCGTCGGCCTGCACGGCGGGGTGGAGTTCGGGCCTGCCGCGGTGGCGGCGCTGACCGGGCTCTCCACCGACGCCGCCGAGCGCGTGCTGGAGGAGTTGATGGCCCACTTCCTCGTCTCTGAGCCCTCCCCGCACCGGTTCACCATGCACGATCTGCTGCGCGGATACGCGCGCTCACTGATCGAGGCCGGTGACGTCGACACCGAGGAGGACGCCCGGCGAGCCTTTCAGGACCTGGTGGATCACTACGTCGGTGCAGCGGACCTCGCCGACCGGTCGGCGTACCCCTTCCGCTCGCGGATGACGTCCGCCGTCCCCGGGCCGACCGCTCGATCGCGCCTGGACGTGACCGACGCCCAGACCGCGGAGCAGTGGCTGATCACCGAGAGCGCCAATCTTCTGGACACGCTGGACTGGGTCGCCGAGCGCGGATCCGAACGCCGGCTGGCCCTTGTGGTCCATGCGCTCGCCGGGTTCCTGGACATGGAAGGGCACCTCGCCAAGGCCGAGCCGCTGCTGCGGCGGGCGGTCAGTCACTGGCGCGACGAGGACGACAGCGCGTCACTGGCGCGGGCCCTGCTCGACCTCAGCTCGATGCACACCCATGGTTCCCGATTCGAGGAAGCCATCGCGGAATCCCGTGACGCTCTGGAAATCGCGCGGTCCCTCGGCGACACGGAGCTGGAGGTGCAATGCATCCAGCGGCTCTCCATTCCCCTGTGGCAGACCGGCCAGTACGTGTTGACCCAGTCCCTACAGAAACGCTCCTTGGATTTACTGACGAGGACCGGAAGTAAATTACAGATAGCGCGCAGTCTCAATCATCTGGGCATAACGCACCTACATCTGGCAGAAGACCAGAAAGCGCTCGAATGCTTCACGTCGGCGCTGGCGGGATTCACTGATCTGGGCGACGTGCGAGGTATGTACAGCGCGATGAACAACCTCGCGGAGCTCCATCAGAGAATGGGGAACCCGCAGGCGGCGGAACGCGTCTACCGCGAGGCGCTCGGCATCGCGGAAGGGGTGGGGAGTAAACGGGACCAGGCGACCCTGCAAATGAATCTGGCAAGTGTTCTGGAGGTGCTGGGGAAAACGGACGAGGCCCTCGTGCTGCTCGACCGGGCGCTGATCGTGATGCGTTCGGTGGAGGACCGGCGCGGGGAGACGATCGCCCTGAACGGAATCGGCAGGGTGTGCCGCGCTGCTGGCCGCTTCGAGGAAGCCCTGGTCTGGCACATGGCAGCCCTTGAGCTGGCCAGGCGGATCCATGCCGCCGGCGAGGAAGCCGACGTGCTGTACGACCTCGCGCGCTGCGAGCAGAGTTTGGGCCGGACGGCACAGGCGGCGGATTTTCTGGAGGCCAGCCTGTCGATCAGTAAACGTATCGGCGCGCCCGCCGAAGAAGCTCGCACCATGCGTGCGCTGACGGAGTTGCGCGGAATATCTGGCGGGCCGGTAGTGCTTGAACAGTAATGCATCACTGCGGCTCTGAAATGTTACCGGTGTGGAAAGTGGCACCGGGTGCCGAATGTGACGCGCGTAAATGACCCTGAGTGGCATGGGTGGTCACTCGATTGGGTGAATGTCAGGTTCTCGGGCTATGGTGTTGATCATGGCAGGCGACTTTTGGTCGATCCGGTTCGGGGTCGGTCGTGCCCGCGTCGCTGTCTGACCGGAACCTTGGCAAGAAAAACGAACGGAACTACATGATCCTGCACGCTATGCTCGTTTCCGTATTCACCTGTATGGGTTACGTAGTGCTGAACGGCGTGATATCCACGTTCACGGGTCTTGGCTGACGAAGGTGGTTATCGGCGCTGCCGACGGAGTCCATGCCTAGGCAGGCGTGGAATCCACCTCGGCAGGGCCTGTTGTGACGATGCCGGCCGGCGCCGGGCAGTCCGGAGCGGAGAGGCCCTGATCGCCAGGCAGGCGCATCGGGGCCGCCGGCCGTGGTGGTGGGCGAGGCGTCGCAGGTGCGGGAGTTCGGTTCGCTGGTCCGGGACGAGGCCGTCGCGGACGTGGCGAGCGCGGAGGCTCTGCGCGCCTTGCCGCAGTTCAAGGAAATCCTTAAACTTGGCACCCTGGTGTCGAGGGGAGCCGTGTTGAGCTGGGCGATCGGGGTCACCGACGAATACGCGGAGTGGTTCAGGCGGTTGATCAAGGAGGACCTCGGTTCTGCCTCCCAGGTCGCCCAGGCCGTTGCTGCTCTGCGTGACGCGGGTCCCACGCTGGGGCGTCCTCTCGTCGACCGGCTGAAGGGATCGGAGCTGCATCACCTCAAGGAGCTGAGGCCAGGATCTGGTGGCCGGTCCGAGATCCGGATCATCTTCGCCTTTGATCCGACTCGTTCGGCCCTGCTGCTCCTCGGCGGCGACAAGGCGGGAAACTGGGAGCGCTGGTACCGCGACAACATTCCGCTGGCTGAACAGCTCTACCGCGACTACACCGCTGACACGGAGGACTGAGGAGCAGGCATGTCCAAGAAGGTCCCGCAGGACTGGGAAACCCTGGAGCAGGAGCTGTACTCGGCCGGTGTGGACCCCGCCGAGGTGGAAGCCGGTTCCCGTCGGCTTCTGGCGCAGGCCCGGGGTCATCAACTCGCCGAGGCACGCAAGCAGTACGGGCTGGCTCAGAGGGACGTGGCTGCCGGCATGGGCGTGAGCATCGCCCGCGTGTCCCAGATCGAGCACGGAGAGGTCTCCACTCTCGATGTCATCGCGCGTTACGTCGAGGCGCTCGGTGGCAGGCTGGACCTGGTGGCCGACTTCGGTGACCGCACGCTGCGGATGCCGGCAAGTGGTGACCAGGGCAACGCGGCGGCGTAGCCGGTGCGAAAACGCCGGGGCTCCTGTGGCCGGCGGCCCGGCAGCCGGCTTTCGAGCAGCAGCGGTAGGCTGAGGGCCTGGGTGGCTCGTCCCCGGCCGACGGTGTAGAGGCTTGTGACCAACTGGGCCCGTGGCTCGGGGAGTTGATCGATCGCAAGCAGCGGGCACCGGACGAGGGCCTGCTCGACGACGGCGACCTCGCCGCGCCGTGTGCCTTCACCCGGGACGAGGACGAGGTCGGTTGCGGCGCCGTCACCGTCTCGCAGTCAGGGCCGGCGCCAGATTGATGTGAATATCAGTCCAATCGAGTGGACTCGCGTGGACGCGGACCGCAGGACGACCCGCTGGCGGACTCCGGATGGTGGCGTGGCACCCCTTGGCCCCGATCCGGAAGAAGCGTTCCGACATGCGACGTACTCCCTCCCGACGCCTGTTGGCGGCCGCGCTGCTGGTGGCGTCCGTACTGGCCCCGACGGCGGTGACTTCCGCCACCGCCGCCACAACCACCGCCACCGCGGTCCACACCGCGGGCATCGACGCCCACGCCCACTGCTCCTCCAACGGCCTAGGCCACGGCGTAACCGCCCGCCTCGACAAGGCCATCGCGGACGTCCGTAAGCAGGCCGCCATCCCCGGTGTCGCCGTCGGGCTGTGGATGCCGGGCAAGGGGTGTTACGTCCGGGCGACCGGTGTCGCCGACAAGGTCACGCGGCAGCCGATGAGCACCGACTTCTACTCGCGGATCGGCAGCGAGACCAAGACCTTCACGGTCACCGCGCTGCTCCAGCTCGTCGACGAGCGGCGGATCGGGCTCGACGACCCGATCTCGCGCTATGTCCACGGCGTACCGAACGGCCGTCACATCACCCTGCGCCACCTGGCCGAGATGCGCAGCGGGCTGTTCCCGTACAGCGCGGACGCCGACTTCGCGCACGACCTGCTGAGCGACCCGACCCGCTCGTTCACCCCGCAGGAGCTGCTCGCGTACGGCTACAAGCACCGCAACACCGCCGCGCCGGGCAAGGTGTTCGTCTACAACAACAGCAACCTGGTCCTCCTCGGCCTGGTGATCGAGAAGGTCACCGGTCATCACATCGCCGACGTAATCAACCGGCGGGTGCTGCGCCCCGCCCACCTGGACCAGACGCTGTTCCCCGACGGCCCGAACGTCCGCGAGTTCCCCGAGCCGCACGCCCACGGCTACACCAACCAGACGCTGACCGGCGCGGTCGCCGACTCCACTGACTGGAACCCGAGTTGGGCCTGGTCGGCCGGCGCGATGATCTCGACCATGCACGACCTGCGCAGCTGGGCGAAGACCGTCGCCACCGGGGAACTGCTCAGCCCCGAGACCCAGAAGCAGCGCCTGAAGACGCTGCCGACCGGATTCCCCGGCCTCACCTACGGCCTCGGCATCTTCGAGACCGGCGGCTGGATCGGGCACAACGGTTCCATCCCGGGCTACGAGTCCGTGACCGTCTACCTCCCCGCCCTCAAGGCGACCCTGGTCGTGCTGATCAACACCGACATCACCACCGGGGGCCAGGAGCCGTCCACCCTGCTCGCCCGCGCGATCACGCAGATCGCCACGCCCGGTCACGTCTACGACGGCTCGACCCCCACACGCTAGCGACGTCCCGCCCTGAACGACACTGAAACCCCGGGTCGACAACGACCCGGGGTTTCGTATGAGCGGGCAGCGGGTGACTGTGGCAGCCAAACAGACCGAACCAACTGAACCGACCGAACAACACGTTCCGTTGACGCTACGACGGCGTCCGCCACGCCCGAAGGCCGCCGTCCTGGTCCTGCACGGCGGCCAGGAGACCAGTGAACGCCCCGCCCGCCCCTGGCAGTTGGCCGCGCTGCGCATGAGCCCGGTCGTCCGCGCGGTGATCGCCGGGCTGCCGTACGACGACGTGCTGGTCGCCCAGGTCCGTTACCGCCTCCGCGGCTGGAACGGCGGCCGTGCCGACCCGGCCCGGGACACCTTTCGCGCGCTGGACGCCCTCGCCGAACTCACCGGTCCCGTACCGACCGTCCTGCTCGGCCACTCCATGGGCGGTCGGGCCGCGTTGCGCGCCGCCGGTCACTCGAAGGTCCACGGCGTGGTCGCCCTCGCGCCCTGGTGGCCACCCGGCGAACCGGTCGAGCAGACCGCCGGCCGCCACATCGTCGCCCTGCACGGCGAACGGGACCACGTCACCTCGCCCACCGAGACGGCCGACTGCGTACGCCGGGCACGGTACGCGGGGGCGGCGCGGTCCGGCATGGCGGTCATCGCCGGGGGCGACCACGGCATGCTGCGCCGTCACGGCCTCTGGCATCACACGGCTGCTGCGCTGGTCGCCCATCTGCTCGATCCGGGGTCTGCCCCGGACCCCTTGCCTGAGGGGTGTTACGGGGTGGGGGAGTTTCCGGTGCTCTGAGCCTCGGCCTGATTTCCCATCGGTTGTCCGGTCAGGGAACAGCTCCTCGGGACTCATGCCGACAGTCCCAACTGCTCGAAGTGGTCACCGGGATACCGGTAGTCGTAGTCGACGCCGCGCGCTGCGAACTCGGCAGCCCGGCGTCGTTCACGCTGTACGGGGGTGAGTCGCATGGTCTCTGCGGCTCGGAAGATCTCGCGGGCTTCGGCGGCACTCGGCCCGGTCCACGGCTTGGCCCACGGATTCACCGGCCGTGCGGGCTCGGTGATGGGCGTAGGGGCGGACTGTGCGGTCCGGTGGCGTCCACGGGCGGGCAGCAGCAGCCGCAGCATCCACACCAGGGCTCGGGCGATAAGGTCGCGCATACGTCGTCCAGCTCCCATTAGCTGTTCGGTCGGAGCCCCGACGGACCGGTCCTACGCGGTCCGTCGGGGCGTTTCCTGTTTCAGGAACGACGCTAGACCAACACATCTAACTCGTCTACCTGTCTAACTGGTCTGCATGTCTAAGTCGCCCAAGTTTGGCCGCTTGTCTACGCTCTGCCTCATGCCTGAGCGCCCGAATGACCCGCACACTCCGCACGCCCCGTACATGCGGGTACTGGACGCGCTCGCCGTGGAGATCAGCGAGGGGAAGTACGGGGCGGGTGATCCGATCCCCTCCGAAGCCGAGCTGTGCGAACGATTCGGCGTGGCTCGCGAGACTGCGCGCCGAGCTGTGCGGGTGCTCCGGGAACGCGGGCTCGTCGAGACCGTGTGGGGCAAGGGGTCGTTCGTGGTGGACCGCTCTGCATCCGACGAGAGCAAAGAGCAGCGCGGCTAGTCCTCGGAAGGCTCCTTGGCGGGGAGAAAAATGAGAGAGCCCCGCCCATGCACCACGGGGGGCAGACAGGCGGGGCGGTGGCGACCCTGAACCGCATTGCTGGCAGGTACGCCGAACGAACGGACGGGAACGTTCAGCGCACTTCGACTATTGCGCGCCCACGGACGCGTGCCAGCTTCCGCGGGACAGATGGCAGACGCCGTCGGGCGTGATGCGAACCCGCGCGCCGAGCAACGGCAGCAAGCCTTCCCCGTTGAGCTGGTGGCGGATGCGCTCCAGCGCGGTCCACAGACGTTGCGGTCCGCCCTGGTGGACTTCTGGCAGGTCGGTCCCATCGGCCGATGCTCGGGCCCACGAACCATCCGGATGGACCAGGCAGGCGGTACGGGTCCGGTCGTGCAGTTCGTAGTCCACTTCCACACCGGGTGTCGTGACTTGGAGCATGGAACTCAACTCCCATGCGTTCGCCAGGTCCACCACGGGATAGGCACCCATGTTGGTGTCCTCGCTTTTCCCGTCGCGGGCGAGGGTGAACAGTTCGGCGAGAGCGGGCGGGTAGTCGTCGCCGGATCTGGTGAGCATGAACCCGGCGGTATCGCGTTCCACCTGCCCGATCACGTCACCGTTCTCGCGCTTCCACCCGGTGATGATCAGACAGGTACGCCCGATGGTGGTGGCGATCCGTCCGCCTGGTGCGAGAGCGGTGACGACGGGGGCGAGCCCCGGACCGGCGGGCAGCCCGACCGTGGAAACGATCCGGTCGTACGAGCCCGGGACGTGCTCGGTGGCGTCCGCCGTGACCATCCTCGGGTGGTGGCCGAGGGAAGCGAGACGTTCACCGGCGACGCCGACCAGGTAAGGGTCGACGTCCAGACTCGTCACGCACCCGTCCCCGAGCCGGTGACAGGCGTACGCGGTGAGCCCGCCGGCTCCGGTGCCCAGGTCCAGCAGGGACAGCCCGTCCGCGAGCCGCCCATGTCGCAGCATCCGTACCACCAGGCTCGGCAGCGTAGCGGACGACGTGGGCAACCCTTCGGGGTGGTCGCCGAGTTGGGCCTTGTCGGCATGCAGCGTGCCGACTCTGGTGATCAACGAACGATTCGCGTACGCGGCTGCCATCCATGCTGTGGCATCGGCCGCCCCGTCCCTCAAACGCCACTCACCGACACCGTCCCGCTCCCACCAGCGGGGCACAAGTTCATGGCGAGGGGTTTCTGCTACGGGACCGAGCCAACGTGAAACAGGGTCGGTCACCTGAGCCGAGAGGCGTGCCGCGTGCTGTTGCCAGTCCATCAGGCAACCTTTCTGTTGGTTCACGGCGTCACTGTGGGTCGCACGACGGTGTGTTCGCCGGGGAGCAGTCGTCGGAGTCGTCGGGCGGGCAAGCCATCCGTGTCGGGAGCGGGACACTCAAAGCCGGCTTCGCCCAAGACTTCCCGCTGAGTAGGTCAGCGAGTCGGGTGTCCCGCACGTTGCCCACGGGGAAGTCCCGGGAGAGCACGCACCCGGCCAGATCTCCGTTCGGCAGGATGGCCGCTCGCCCTCGCGTACACCGCCCGCACATCTCGTCAAGGGTCGGTTTCCAAAGGGGCAAGGCGGCCCGCCCGACCGCGCGCACCCGGTCCGTGTTGATACGGCGAACCCCCATGGATTCCAACTCCGCCCGTGCTTCGGCTACGCGTTGTCCCGGCAGGATGTCCACGATTCCGGCGCGCAGGGTCACACCCCGGGTGACAGCTTCCCGAATGTTGCACCGCGTACGGGCGTAACTGCCCGCCTTCCCCGTGATCCGGTCGTGCTCCTCGGGGTCGTCGCTGTAGTAGCTCGTCGCGAGGATGACCCCGTCCCGCGTGAACAGTCCCCACCACGCAGGGGCGACGTGAAACAGGTTGGAATACACCTCCACGCGCAGCCCGAGCGAGAGTCCCAGTTCGGCGAACTCCCGCCAGTTCGGGTGGACGGTCGGCTCGCCCCCGATGAGCTGGACGGTACGGATGTCGAGCGCGGCGGCGTCGATGATGACCGTCCGCCAGTCCTCGGGGGTCATGTCCCCGTGGGATGCCTGCGGGCTGGACTCGGACAGACAGTGGGTGCACGTGAGTTGGCACTTGCCGGTGATCTCCAGTTCAAGGGACTGGATTCCGGCGAGCGGGGATACGGCGGGCGGTTCGATGAGCGTTGTCATGCGTCGGTTCCTTCCTGGTTGTCGGTCGCCGAGCCCATTGCTCAGTTCTCCATCTGCCGTGGGCAGTTGGTGCAACCCGGCCGGCTGCCGACCGTCACGCAGAAAGTCGACCGGGGGTGTGCTCGCCCCCTGTCACAGAGCGAGTCAATGTGGCGGGGGCGGAGTCTCGGAGTGGCGGTGCACCAATGCCGCAGGGGTAGCCCGCTCGCGGGCGGCGCGTTGCTCCTCGCGGTCCAAGCACCCGAAGCGGAGTTCGAGCCGGTGACAGCAACCCCTCAGCTACCTCGGCCGGTCACGTCAGGCCTCCTCCCACATCACCCACGGCCGCTCGATCACCTCGGCGTAGCTGGTGTGACCGGGGTGTTCGCGGAGGTGGGTGAAGGCCCAAGTCTGAGGTTCTGTTGGGTCGTTGCTCGGGGACGAGCGCGCGTCGCACTCCGTGTCGTCGTCCTTGAGTGCGAGGCAGCGGAACGCGTACGTCAGCGGTGGGGCGTCGGGGTCGTGGTCGGGCCGTAGCGTCCAGTCGACGAAGCGGAACGTGCGGCGGATCGGGACGGTCACAGCACCTCGCCCCGGCTTCGGGCGTTGGCGCGGGCGGTCTCGGCGTGCAGTCGCTGTTTGGCGTCCGCCGGTTGTACGTCCTCGGGGTTCACGGTCCACTCGGTTCTGCCTGTGACTGGCCGAAGGGACCAGAGCCCGCACCATTCACCGCGAAACTCGCCGATCCGGTCCTGTGCGTCCACCAAGAGTGTGCCGGGGGCGGGGAGTTGAGGGGGTTCCTGACTCTCCACGGGCCACTCCTCCTACCATCAGCTACAGGCCGAAGCGCTGTCGCAGACGGCGCCCGTGGCCATGATCGAACAGGCACGAAAGGGCATCTCGTGACGACCGAAACCCCTCGCTGGTTCACGTCCTCGTACAGCGACAACGGCGGCGCTTGCATCGAGGTCGCCGCCAACCTCATCGCGCCCCGCGGCATCGTCCCCGTCCGCGACTCCAAGACCCCGAGTGGTCCGGTACTCGGGTTCCCGGCCGACGCCTTCACCACCTTCGTCGCGGGCGTCAAGGCGGGCACGTTCGACACGGTCTGAGTCACTCCGCCTGGCGGGTCTTCGCCAGCTCCGCCGCGAACTGCGCCCCGCTGAGCAGCGCCAGGTTCGACAGCCACAGCCACACCAGAAAGACGACACTGCCCGACAGCGACCCGTACAGCCTGCTGTAAGCGCCGAGCGTCGTCGCGTACGTCGAGAAGCCCGCGGAGACGGTCAGCCACAACGCGGCGGCCAGCACCCCGCCAGGCAGGCTGTGCCCGCGTCGCCGTGCCCCCACCGGGCCGGTGTGGAAGACGACCACGACCAGCAGCGCCACCAGACACAGCAGCACCGGCCAGCGCAGCAGGTCCCACGCCCACGCGGCGGTCTCGTCCACGCCGGCCATCCGCCCGACCGCTTCCGCGAGCGGGCCGGTCAGCAGCAGTGTGAGTGAGCCGACCAGGAGCAGGCCGAGCAGCGCGAGCGCGGTGAGTACGATGCGCGGCGCCTTGCGCCAGGGTGAACGGCGGTCATGGGTGCCGTGCATGCGGTGCAGGGCGCGGCGGAACACGGCGAGGTAGCTCGTGGACGACCACAGCGCGCTGACGCCGCCCGCCACCAGCAGGGGCCATGCCGTGCGGTCCGTGCGGAGTACGTGGGTGAGGGCTGCGTGCAGTTCGGTACCGGAGTCGGCAGGGGCGTAGGCCGTGACGTGGGTGACGAACTCCTCGGCCGTCTCCGGGCTGATCATGCCGAACGCGATGACCGTCGCCAGCATCGCGGGAAGCACCGCGAGGATCGCGTAGTACGTCAGCGCCGCCGCGTAGTCCGAGATGTCGTCGTTCCACAAGGACACCGGGGTGCGGCGCAGCGCCGGCCACCAGGCCGCCGGCGGCCGGACCCCGGCGATCCGGCGGACCCGGCCGACGTACGACTCAGCGGACATGGGGGGTGGGGTGTGAGATCGCGCGGGCCGTGCGCATCACTGGCCAACTCCCTTGACTGCTACGGCCGTTACGGCTACTGCGGTTGCTACGGGCTTCATGGCGGCGTCGGCTCGTCCGGCCGCCGTATGGACGGTGGTCCGGCGACGGAGACCCGGAGTGACGGCGAGCACGACCATCCAGACGCCGAGCAGAGCCGTCAGCCCGCCCGCGACGCTCGCGGCGGCCGTGGTGGTCATCGACGGCCCCGTCCGAACGCGTCCCGTACGTCCTGGACCGTACCGCCCCGCTCGTACCACCGGCCCAGCGCCCAGCCCAGGCCGCCGAGCGCGGCCACGAGCAGGAAGGCGCCGAAGCCGCCGAACCAGCCGGCGAACGCCAGGGCCATGCCCGCGATCATCCCGACGAACGGTGTGCCCATGCCCGTCCACCTCCACCTCGTCGCCCGATCCTCCACTCCTGCCCGTGCCCCTGACCGGCCGGTCTACTCCACGTGGGCCGCACCGGTGTGCGCGAGCACACCCAGTGCTTCCGGACCTGGACCTCTCTGCCTGCCGGTATTCGTCAGTCGCCAGTCGCTGTCCGTCAGCCCGCGGCGATGCCCTCGCCGCCGACCCCGCCCGGTACCTCGACCGAGCCGATCGCGGTGAGCGAGCCGTTCGCGCCGACCCGGAACTCGTCCACCAGGCCCTTGATGCCGGTCTGGACGTACAGGTACCGCCCGTCCGACGAGGCGGCCGCGTCGACCGTGCCGGCGTCGGTGGCCGTGTTGCCCAGGGAGGTCAACTCGCCCTGGGCGCCCACCCGGTAGCCGGACAGGGTGCCGCTGGCGGCGTTGGAGACGTAGAGGTGGTTGCCCGCGGTCACCGCCCAGCAGGTGGCGGTCTGGCCCGTCGGGACGGTGCCCTTGGCCGTCAGTCTGCCGTCGCGGCCGACCGTGAAGGTGCCGACGGAGTTGGTGCCGGCCTCCGTCACGCGGAGCCGTCCGGCGGCGTCGAAGGCGAAACCGAACGGCACGGCGCCGGGGGTGGAGGTCACCACGGGATGCGCGGACGGTCCGCTGTGCGCGCCGACCGGGAAGACGTCGATGCTCTGCCCCGAGGCCTTGGTGGTGACGACGAGCTTCGAGCCGTCCGGGGTGAAGGAGATCTGCCCGACGGCCGAAGTCGCCTTGTCCAGACCGAGGTTGCGGTTCCAGGAGGGGACCTTGACCAGTCGCTCGCCGGTCCGCACGAAGCCCTGGACGGAACCGCCGCCGAGCGTGTTGGCGACGTAGACCCGGTCGCCGTGGAACGTGACGCTGACCGGGAAACTCCCGCCGCTGGAGATCTCCTGGACCCGCCGCAGGTGCGTGCCGCGCACGGCGAAGACGGTCACGGTGTCGCTGCCCGCGTTCACGGCGTAGAGGAGGTGGTGGTGGCGGTCGTAGGCGAGCGAGCCCTGCGAGGCGAGGTGGTCGGCGACGGTGCCGGGGAGTATGCCGCCCTTGCCGCCGGTGGCGTAGACGCCCTGCTGGGCGAGGGTGCCGTCGGCGGCGCGGGCGTAGGCGACGACGGTGTTCGCGGTCGTGTCGTCGCTCTGCACGAACACCGTTGAGCCGCCGCCCTGTTGGGCACGGGAGCCGGGGGTGTGGTGTGCGTCGGCGGCGACGGCGGCGGGCGCGGCGAAGAGGGCCGCCGCGGCGAGGGCGGCGCCTGTGGCGATGGTGCGGGTGATCCGGGAGGCGCGGGCCTTGGTGAGGGTCATGCGTGCGTACTCCTCTTGCGGGAAGGGGAATTGAGGCCCGGCGGGGCGCTCACGCTCGGCGCCGGACGATTCGCAACGCTAGACCGAGATCAGGGGGATGAAACGGATATAGGGCGCACTTTGGGTTGATGTCCCGGGTTCGTAAGAATCATGTCCAACTCGGCGCCGGGGGCGTCGAGTTGGACATGACCCCAGGTTCTGCTCGGGTTCTGCCCAGGCTCTGGTCAGGCTCTGGTCAGGCCTTGTCGGCGGGCCTGCCGAAGTCCGCCTCCTCGGGCAGGATCTCCATGTCTATGTCCTCGCGTCCGAGGAGCGGGCCCAGGGCCAGGCCGCGTTCCGGCGGCCAGAACTCGGGCCGCTTGCCGGGAACGGGGTCGTCCCCGCCGTCCAGCCACAGCGCCTCGCCGCCGCCGGGGGTGAAGAAGGCCACCATGTGCGCCTGTTCGTCGGTGAGGTTGCGGAACCGGTGCCGGGTGCCCCTCGGTACGAAGACGAAGTCACCGGTGTGCGCCACGAAGGTCTGGTCGCCGTTCAGGAATTCCAGCTCACCAGAGATGACGTAGAAGGATTCGTCGGCGCTCTTGTGGACGTGCGCCACCGGGCCGCCGCCCGGCGGCACCCAGCAGACGGTGAAGCCGACCGCGCCGCCGGTGGAGTCGGCCGTGGCCAGGGTCTCGTAGACGTCACCGGACATCCACTTGACGACGCCCTTCTCGGTGGGGACGTGTAGGACGCGGGGAGTGTAGTAACTCAAGTCGTTTCCCGGGGAGTTGGAAGTGGTCGGGGGTCAGTGGGCGCCGAACTGCCGGGCCTGGCGGGCGGCGGCCGCGATGCCTCCGGCGAAGGGCTCGCCGTGGCCGGGCAGCAGCAGGTCCGCGTCCAGCTCGGTCAGTTCGGTGAGGCGGTCCAGTGCGCGCAGCGCGGCCTCGCTGTCATGGGTGAAACAGCGGCTCACGATCGTGGGCCCGGTGCGGTCGCTGAAGCCGTCGGCGGTGACCAAGGCGTCGCCGGTGAAGAGCAGTCCGCGGTCGGTGAAGGCGTACGCGGCGCTGCCGGGCGTATGACCGGGCAGGGTGACGGCCCGCGGTGCGCCGGGAACGTCCTTCAGCACCTGGTCGCCGTAGAACACCCGCGCGCCCGGCACCCCGGGAGCCGTGAAGGCCCCGTCGCGGGCCAGCCGTAGCGGAACGGCGAGAGCGGACGGCCTGCGCAGCAGATAGGGGAGCATCGAACGCTCGGGCTTGGCGTGGCGCATCCCGCTGCGTGGGCCGTCGCGCAGGATGACGTCGTCCCGCTCGTGGATCCACAGCTCGGCGCCGGCTTCCCGCAGCGGGCGGGCCAGTCCGGTGTGGTCGGCGTGGCCATGGGTCAGGAGTACGGCGCGGACGTCGCCCAGGGAGCGGTCGAGCTCGGTCAGCAGCGTGCGCAGTTGCGCCAGGTGCGCGGGGGTTCCCGCGTCGACCAGGACGAGACCGTCCGGGTCCTCGATCAGGTAGAAGTTGACGACATGGTCGCCGAGACGATGGACGCCGGGTGCGACCTGCGTGGGCGCGGGACGGGACATACGAGCCTCCGGCAACCGGGCAGTATTCGATACAACGGGCAGTATTCGACGTAACGGGCTGTATTCGATGCAGCAAACTGCATTCGATACAGTCGACTGTAACAGAATGGGAGAGTGCGCCGATGCCGGACGGGACGCCTCGTCGGTCCTACAACTCCGAGGGCCGCCGCGAGGCCGCGCGCCGCAACCGGGCCGCGGTCCTCGCGGCCTGCCGTGAGCTGCTCTTCCAGGACGGCTACCACGCCACGACCGTGCGGGCCGTGGCCGAGCGCGCGGGTGTCTCCCCCGAGACGGTCTACAAGTCGTTCGGCGGCAAACCGGGCCTGGTCAAGGCCCTGTGGGACATCACGCTGGCCGGGGACGACGAACCGGTTCCCATGGGGGACCGCCCCCAGATTCAGGAGATCCTGCGGACCGGCGAACTGACCACCAAGCTCCGGCTCTACGGCGCGTACGTCCGGGGAATCCATGAACGGATCACTCCGCTGTTCGCCCTGCTCACCCAGGCGGGCCCGGACGTCGGCGAGGTTCTAGAGCTCGGCGAGGAGGAGCGGCTGACCGGCGTGACCGCCTTCGTCACCCACCTCGACGAGACCGGCGCGCTGGGCCCGAAGGCAGATCCGGCCCACGTCGCGGACGCCGTCTGGGCGCTGGCGGGACCGCAGTTGTACACCCAGCTCACGGCGGGACGGGGCTGGTCCGCCGGCACGTACGAGAAGTGGCTGGCGGACACCCTCACCGCCACGCTCAGGCCGTAGGACGAGGGGCCGGGGCGGGGGCGGCCGTGTCGGTGGTGTGCTCATGCTCGGGGTCGTCCTCGGCGCCCCCGCGGCTGTCCTTGCCGAAGAAGAAGCTCAGGACGACCGTGACGGTGGAGGTGACGGCGAGCCGCAGGGCCCACGCGGCGGCGGAACCGTCCTCGATGGCGGAGGTGAAGTCGGGTCCGTGGAGCAGCGCGCTACTCAGCGGGAACGAGCCCACGCAGCTCAACCCGTAGACCCACAGCGGAGGTTCGTTGAAGGCGATGAGGACCGAGGCCGAGACGACGACGATCACACTGAGTACGACGGTGAGCGAAGTGATGTCCATGGCCGTAAGCATTCCGCCGCCCGGACGAGGAGTCGTCGACGCAGCGGAGGACCGGACCCTCTACCTCAGGGTAGAGACGCGCCCCCGACCCGAGGGCAGAGACGCGCCCCCGACCTGAGGCCGGAGACGCACCCCCGTGACGCCGCGGGAGCCGAGCCCGGCAGGCGTCGTAGGCCTGCTCGTCGCCGCCCCCTTCTATCCCGTCCCCCCGGTAGCCAGCCGCCAGATCTGCGCCGCTGTCTCCTCCGCGGACTCGACCGGCGACGGATCGTTCGGGAGTTGGGCGGGCACCGTTGTGTTCTTCTTCTCGCCGGGGCGGTCGGCGAACAGGACGACTGTCAGGGTGAGTTGGGAGTCCTGGGTGGTGGACCAGAGGGTTCGGCGGGTGATTCCGCCGCCTGCTCCGGCGGTGAAGAAGGTCTGGGGAGCCTTCTGGGCGGTGGGGGTCGAAGGGATCGCCTCTTTGTCCGGCGCCCTGTCCGTCGCCTTGTCCGGTGTCTGGTCCTGTGTCTGGTCCGGCGTCCCGGTCTTGGACATCTGCATGTCCACCATGAACGCTTCCTTCTCGTCCAGTGCCCGCCGCGTGTCAGGGTGCGCGGTGTACACCTGGCGGCCGTCCCGGGTGATCTTCGTGATCGTGTACGGGGTCGCGTACAGGCCGTTCGCTGCCGCGGTCGCGTAGGCCGAGGCCAGTTCCAGGGGGGTGGGGGCGGCGGTTTTCCGGAGTTCGGTCAGGGGGCCGTCGAGCCGGACCTTGCCGAAGGGGGCCAGGGCCTCTCCCGCCTCGACCGCGCCGCCCACCGCGTCGTTGAACGGCTGCCGGGCGTAGTCCGACCCTCCGTAGAGCAGCCGGACCGCTCCGTCGCCGGGTTTGATCGCCACGACGGCCGTGTGCAGCGTCGTGCCCTTGCTGTCCTTGCCGCTCTTACCGGCCTTGAGGTTTTTCACCGCCTCCGTGGTGGCGTCCTGGAGAGCCAGGTCGAACGTGGTGTGGACGGTGTAGCCGCCGCGGGCCAACTGGTCCTCGGTGATGCCGAGTCGGTCCGCGGCCTCCTTCGCCGCCACGTCGATCATGTACTGCCGCTGCCCCTCGGTCGTGCCCGGCGGGTAGAAGCGGAAGGCGGGGAAGGTGGCGTCGGCGCGTTGCTTCGCCGTGATGGCGCCGCTGGTCGCCATCGCGTCGAGCACCCATGTCCAGCGGGACTTGAGCGTCGCGGTCACCTCGGGGTCCGAGCCCGCCTTCTCGTAGTACGACGGGATGTTGACGATCGATGCGAGTGCCGCGCCCTGGGAGACGGTCAGGTTCCGGGTGTCCACGCCGAAGTAGTTGCGGGAGGCGGCCTGGATACCGGCCGAACCCCGGCCGAAGTAGACCGTGTTGAGATAGCCCGCCAGGATGTCGTCCTTGGACCGGGTGCGGTCGAGTTTGATCGCGATCAGGGCCTCGCGGGCCTTGCGGGACAGGGACTGTTCCGGGGTCAGCAGGGCGTTCTTCACGTACTGCTGGGTGATGGTCGAACCGCCCTGCCGTTCGCCGCCGGTCAAGGAGGCCAGTACCGCGCGGGCGATGGCTCGTGGCGAGACACCGTCATCCGTACGGAACGAGCGGTTTTCGGCCGCGATCACCGCGTCCTGGACGTATCGCGGGACCTGCGAGAGCGGCACCTCCTGGCGGTCGACCGGGCCGCGTCGGCCCAGGTAGGAGCCTTTGTCGTCGACGAACACCGTGCTCTGCGTGACGGTCTCCGGGTGCGGGTCGGGGATGTCCGTCAGGCGGTACGCGACGACCGCTGCCGTGCAGAGTGTCGCGATCAGTGCGAGAAGGGTCAGGAGCAGGCGGCGCAGCAGGCGGCCCCGGGTGCGGCGGAGGCGCAGGCGGAGCGGGATGCGCCGTAGCTGGGCGCGGACGCGGGCGCGGTGTGAACCGGACGGGCGCTTCATTCGTCCACTCCGCCCCGTGCGACGACCTTGCCGGCCGCGTCGTACACCGTGACGGTCGGGCCGCCGTCGACGGAGCTCGCCTTCAACTCCTCCGGCGTCAGCGGTGCGCGCGCGTACCAGACGCCCCAGCCGGGGCTGCCCGCCAGCGTGAGGACCGTACCGGTGATCCTTCGGTCGTCGACGGTGACCTCGACACGAGCCGGGTCGGCGGACAGGCCGCGGTACAGGCCCGACAGGAAAAACCCGCTCTTCATGGGATCGAGTTGAGCCGAGACACTCGGCTTCAGCCTTTCCTCCTTCCTGTCACTGTCACCGGTCAGGGCGCGGAACTGGTTGGGCCGTTCCGGAGTCGACCAGTGCTTGCCGTCGGTGGTCAGCCAGACCTGCACTCCCGGTACGGCGTCCACCCGTTCGCCGGGTGCGACGATCCGGGTCGGGCTCTGCGCCACGTCGCTCGCCCCGCCGCCCGACCCGTCGTCCGCCGAACCGGCACCCATGAACCCGCCCGCGCCGAACACGACCGCCGGCACGAGCAGCAGCGCACAGCCGACCACGACCACGCCTCTACGACGGCGCCGTAGCGCCCGTCCCCGTTGCTCGACGGCATCGAGCGGAACGTCGAACGGGACCCCTCCGGAGGCAGACTCGGCGGACTCTGCGGCCTCCGTGAAGAGTCCCCGCAGCCGCTCGGCATCACCCCCGTAGACCGCCAGCCCGCGCCGGGCCCGGCTCCTGACCGCACCGGTCGAGCAGCCGAGCAACTGGGCGATCTCGGCCTCGCCCAGGCCCTCCCAGTGCAGCAACACGAGCACGGCCCGCTGCCGTGCGGACCGGGTCCTTCTGCGGCGCGCCCGGCGCAGATACTCCTTGACCAGGGACCGTCGTACATAGAAGTCCACGTCGTCCCGAGGTATTCGGCGCCACCGAGCGCACACCTTCACCAGGGTTCTCCGCACCAACTCGGTCGCCTCTCGGGGGTCGCCCGGACCGCCGGAGAGCAGGTGGGCGGTGGTGAGCAGCTCGGGCAGGCGCGCGTGTGCGTACGTGGCGAAGTCATCGGGGGAGTGCGGCACTTCGGGGGTCCTCCGGTACGACTGTGGGGGAAGTGGATCCAAGGACGCGTGTTTGTCGTCTCTCCTCTGGGGCGGGTGTCGACGGACGCGGCCTTCGGGACCTGTACGCACCGCGAGGGCGGCAGGTTGCACGGGAATTCCAAGACTCCGGTGAGGTCATGACCGAGGACGAGTTCGACGCTTTCTACGCGGCCACGTTTCCCCGACTGACCGGCCAGCTCGCGGCGTTCACCGGAGACAGGGAGGAGGCGCAGGACGTGGTCCAGGAGGCGTTCGTACGAGCCTGGGACCGGCGCCGGGACTTCCTCGCGGACGAGGCGCCCGAGGCGTGGATCCGGACCGTCGCCATGCGGCTCGCGGTCAGCCGGTGGCGTCGGGCCAGGCGCTGGCTGGAGCTGGTCCGCCGTACTCCACCGCCCGATTCCACGCCCGGACCGGGCCCTGATCACACGGCACTTGTCGCCGCGCTGCGCCAACTGCCCAAGGCCCAGCGGATGGTGATCGTCCTACACCATCTGTGTGATGTGAGTGTCGAGCGGATAGCCTCCGAGACGGGTGCGCCCGTGGGGACGGTCAAGGCCAGGCTGTACCGGGGAAGGGCGGCACTGGCGAAGCATCTGGTGCTGGACGAGGCGGACGGCGGACCGGGCCCGGGACCGGTGCGGAAGGAGAGCGGCCGTGTCGGATGAACCCTCCACAGAGCTCTCGTCGGAATCCTCGTCAGATCTCTCCACCGAACTCTCCACCGAACTCTCCGCGGAACTGCGTGAGTTGGCCGCGCGGCAGGAGAGTCGTCCGGTCCTCACCGGCGCCGAGATCCGCGGCCGTGCCGTGCGCCGGGGGCGGCGCCGGGTGGTGGGCGGGCTGGGCGCGGGTGCGGTGGCTTTCGCCGTGACCGCCTTCGCGCTGACCGTGGGCTTCACGCACTCCGACGACGACGGGAACGGGCGTCAACTCCCGGCCGCCACACACGCCGACCCCGTCCCGTCACCCCGCGTCACCTCCACCGATGCGTCAACTCCCGTACCGCGCGCGCCCGTCACCGGCACGGTCGTCCTCGGCAAGCGCGTCCTGATCGTCGGCGGCCGGGTCATGCCGATGACCTCCGGCCTCCCCGACAGCCCCGAGTTGGCAGGGCCGTTGACCGTCTACAAGAAGCACGAGACCAAGGTCGTGACCGTCACCGACCTGGCCGGCGGAGTCGCCTACACCACGGAGGTCTCGCTCGCGGTCGAACTACGCGACGCCAACGACGACCCGGTCTACGTCGGCATCGCCTTCTCGTCGAAAGAGAAGAGCACCGGCGAGCAGGACACCGGGGCCGGGTGGATCGGCCTGGACCCGGCCGACGCCAAGTGGTTCTACGAGGACGCGAAGATCGGCAGCGTCTTCTCGGTCAGTCGGGCCGTGTCCTGAAGCAGAGTCGGGCAGCGTCACCGGCGTTCCGGGGATCAGCTGACGGGACCGTCCCTCCGTATGGCGGGCAGGGTGGCGGTGATCGCCCGGGGAAGTCGGCGAGGCAGGCGGTCACGCTGCTCAGCTCTTCCGAGAGGCGGTCGAACTCGGTGTTCTGGGCGGAGGTCCAAGGACCGTCGTCGTCCTCCATCTCCGCGAGGCACTGCCCCGCGGAAACCCCTCGGACCACTGCCCCAAGGGTGGTGCGCAGGCGTTCCGCGGCATGTTCCGGCGTCCGGGCGAGGAGAAGGTCCCACTCCTGCGGCTCGGGGAGAGCCGGGATGCGGTGCGTGATCCAGTAGTCGCCCAGAGGCGCTGTCGCCTGGACTCCGGCACGTCGTCGGGCAGGAGCGGGGTCGCGCCTGTTGGGCCGGGGCGCTGCCTCGGGCTTGTTGCGACGGTGGCCGTGGTCCCCCGCCGGCGTCAGGCGCCGTCTCCCACGTGCAGCACGATCTTGCCGCGCCGGTGCTCCTTGGCGAGCGCCTCGTACGCGTCCCGGGTCTCCGACAGGGGGACGACCCGGTCCACCACCGGGGTGAGACGGCCGTCGTCGATCAGTTCGGTGAGGGACTCCAGGCCGGCGCGGTCGGGCTCGACGACGAAGAAGACGCCCCGGCCCTCGGCGGCCGAGGCCGCTTCCGGGTCCGGGGGCTGCACGATGCTGACGAGGGTGCCGCCCGGGCGCAGTACGGCCCATGAGCGGGCCTGGGTCTCGCCGCCGACCGCGTCGAACACGACGTCCACATCGACGACTTGGTCCTCGAAGCGCTCGGTGCTGTAGTCGACGACCCGGTCGGCGCCGAGCCGGGTGACGAAGTCCCGGTCCTGCGGCAGGGCGGTGGTCGTCACCCGGGCGCCCTGGGATTTGGCGATCTGGATCGCGAAGGAACCGACGCCTCCGGCGCCGCCCTGGACCAGCACATGCTGCCCAGGCGTCAGCGCCGCATGCCCGATGAGCCCCTGCCAGGCCGTGAGTGCCGCGAGGGGTACGGCCGCCGCGTTGTCGTGGTCCAGCCGGGCGGGCTTGGCGGCGAGGACGTCCGCGGGGACGGTGACGTACTCGGCGGCGGCTCCGTCGCGGGTGAAGGGGATCAGACCGTAGACCTCGTCCCCCACGGCGAGGCCGGTGACGCCGGTGCCGAGCGCGGCCACCACCCCGGAGACCTCGTGGGAGGGCACGACCGGAGTGCGGTCGCGTCCCGTCCCGTCGAGGCTGTCGGTCCAACTGGCGTCCCAGTCGAGCTCGCCGGAGGTGATGGACGCGGCGCGCACCGCGACCAGGACCTCGCCGGGGGCCGGTTCGGGACGCGGGGCCGACTCGTACGTCAACTGCTCGGGTCCGCCGCGCTCGTGGGCTCGTACGGCACGCATGGTGTTCGTGGTGCTCATGTTCCGTCCCTCCTCGGATGGGGCGCCCGGAGTCGTGCTCACCAGGTGGGGATGAAGCCTCCGTCGACGGTGATGTCGGCGCCGGTGACGTTCGCCGTCCGGTCCGCGGCCAGCAGCAGGACCACATCGGCGATCTCGGCGGGCCGGGAGAAACGGCCGGTGACCGTGGTCCGCGTGGCGTTGTCGATGACGTCCTGGGGTTTCATGCCGGTCGCCTCGGAGACCGTCGCGGCGACGCCGCCGTCCCCGAGCCAGAGATCGGTCTCGACCGGCCCCGGGCTGACGGTGTTGACCCGGATCCCCTTCGGGCCGACCTCCTTGGACAGGGCCTTGGAGAAGCCTGCGAGGGCCGCCTTCGACGCGCTGTAGTCGATGACCGCCGGGTCGGGGAGCGCCGCGTTGACCGAGCAGATGCTCACGATCGACCCGCGTCCCCGGGCGAGCATCACCGGCAGCGCGCTGCGGGTCGTACGGACGGCCGCCATCAGGTTGAGGTTGAGGGTGGCGAGCCATTCCTCGTCGGTGACCGCGAGGAATCCTCCGGTACGGGCCGGAGCCGATCCCACGTTGTTGA